>Ga0302224_10001179_pt1 | contig 11457 bp, 8 predicted proteins | sample II_Palsa_E3_1_FD_193520 | JGI IMG/M metagenome (GOLD analysis project Ga0302224, IMG submission 193520) | Peat permafrost microbial communities from Stordalen Mire near Abisko, Sweden - II_Palsa_E3_1 | ecosystem: Environmental > Terrestrial > Soil > Palsa > Peat permafrost | place: Sweden... | reverse complement strand
ATAAAAGAACTGGATATGAAGAACCGAAAGTCAACTATTACTTATCTTTGCCGCCATGGCAAACCGACTGAGATCAAAGAAAGGCAAGCGGCCCGACCGGACATCATTAAAGCCTGAAAAAGAATATCAGTTCAGGGCAAAAAATGAGGGTAAGGATGATCGCATATACAAAATTACGGGAGCAGTTTGCCTATTAATTGCCAGCTTTTTTTTTATCGCATTCACCTCCTATTTGTTTACGTGGAAAGAGGATCAGGGCAAGATTTCCAGTTTTAAATCATTGTTTTCACCTTCTCCGGAAATAAAAGTGGATAACCTTCTTGGAAATCTTGGTTTTTATGTTTCCCATGCGTTTTTCTATTACGGCTTTGGCGTTGCTTCCTATCTTATTTGTTCCTTATTTTTCATTCTGGGAGTTAATTGGCTATACTCAAAAAGGATTTTTTCGGTCGTGCGCAATCTTCGCTACGTGGTCGTCGGGCTTTTGTATTTTTCTCTTGCTTTTTCATTTATTGCCAAAGGAAGCGATTTTTCTTGGGGAGGCGCCGTCGGAGACATGATTTGTGATTGGCTAATCAAATCCTTGGGATGGATTGGTACAGCAGCATTACTTTTTGTGTCAGGAATGGCTTATTTCATTTGGCGATTCAATCCCGTCTTTAAAGTACCATCCATTCCGAAAAAAGAAAAAAAACCGCTGGCAATTGATCCCAACAAAGAAGGAGGGGCAAAATTATTTGTAGAAGACACCATTAGTAACGGCAAAGGTAACCTGTTGAAAGAAGGTGGATCCGGCCTTTTCATTCCAAAGCAGGCTGGTTCTGATCCAACACCTTCTGAGGAGATTCATCTTATTGAAAAAGAATCATCTCCCGATCAGAAGCAGGACGCCAGTCCGGATGAATTGTTCAAACCGCAGCCGGGAAAGGGCTATTCCTCTGGGAAAGATGGGTTAAAGCCTTCTGCAAGCGCCAATATCCCTGATTTGGAGCTGGAAATCAAACAAGCGCCGCCAGCAGAAGGGGAGCAGGGGGAAGTGATCCTTAAACCCAAACCTCCACAATTAGCTGATTATGAGCCGACTTGGGATCTCAGGGATTACCAATATCCCCCCCTCGAACTACTTGATGCACACGGAAGTGAAAAAATAATACAGGATGCAGGTGAGCTGGAAGCCAACAAGAATCAGATCATTAATACGCTAAAAAATTATGATATTGAAATACAGAAGATAAGCGCCACAGTTGGTTCTACAGTAACGCTTTATGAGATTGTGCCTACGCCCGGCGTGCGCATATCCAGGATAAAAAATTTGGAAGATGATATTGCGCTTAGTTTGGCTGCTTTGGGCATCCGGATCATTGCACCCATCCCTGGTAAAGGAACCATCGGTATAGAAGTTCCCAATGCAAAAAAGACCATTGTGAGCATGAGGGCACTCTTATCTTCAGACAAGTTTCAGCACAATCATTTTAATCTTCCCATTGCAATCGGCAAGAAGATAGACAATGAAAATTTTATTGTAGATCTGACTGCAATGCCGCATCTTCTTATGGCAGGTGCTACGGGGCAGGGTAAATCGGTTGGTCTGAATGCAATACTAGTTTCTCTTCTTTATAAGAAACATCCTTCGCAGCTGAAATTCGTGCTGGTAGATCCCAAAAAAGTAGAGCTCAGCCTGTACAGGATCATCGAAAAGTATTTTTTAATAAAAATCAGCGAGGATGAAGAACCAATCATCACCGACACAAAAAAAGTGATCTATACGCTTAATGCATTGTGCGAAGAAATGGATCAGCGCTATGACTATTTAAAAGAAGCAGGTTGCAGAAATATCAGGGAATACAATGATAAATTTGTAAAGAGGAGATTGAATCCGGAACTGGGTCACAAGTATTTGCCATTTATCGTACTTATTATTGACGAGTTTGCCGATCTCATTATGACTGCCGGAAAAGAGATAGAAATGCCCATTGCAAGACTGGCACAATTGGCCAGGGCAGTTGGCATACACTTGATCATAGCTACCCAACGGCCTTCTGTTAATATCATTACTGGTACAATAAAGGCTAATTTTCCTGCAAGGATTGCTTTTAAAGTATCTTCAAAGATCGACAGCAGAACGATATTGGATGTCGGAGGATCAGAACAATTGATTGGCAAGGGAGACATGCTTATAAGTTATAATGGTGAGATTACAAGATTGCAATGTGCTTTTGTGGATACTCCGGAAGTGGAAAGGGTCTGCGATTTTATTGGTGCTCAAAAAGGAATAATCAAACCTTATGAATTGCCAAAATATGAGGATGAGAAGGAACTTCAAGGGAAAGAATTTGACCGGAATGACAAAGACGAATTATTTGAGGAAGCGGCCCGCTTAATTGTTCAAAACCAGGTTGGCTCAACCTCCCTGTTACAACGGAGGATGAAACTGGGCTATAACCGGGCAGGAAGATTGATGGATCAATTGGAAGCAGCTGGAGTGGTTGGCCCAAGCCAAGGAAGCAAGGCAAGAGAGGTCTTAATAAGAACGGATCTAGAATTGGATCAGTTGATTGGGTAATGGGTATTCTTTGACTATTCATCCATTTCGTGTAGGTTTGAGCCATTAATATTCGAATTAATTTTGCAATATGAAAAAAACGATTGGGGGGATTTTCCTTTTGGGGTTTACATGTTTAATCTGCTTGGGCCAAAATAACAGCATTGGTAAAAGCGATCCCGATGCCAAAAAACTCTTGGATCAGTTCAGCAACAAGATAAAATCCTATAAGGCAATACAAGCGTCCTTTATCTATCAGGTCGAGGATTCTAAAGGAGCAATTCAGGGTTCAAAAAGGGGGACCGTTTTTATGAAGGGTAATAAATACAAGGTGAGTTTAACTGGACAAGAAATCATCTGCGACGAGAAAACTGTGTGGACATATGATAAATCTTCAAATGAGGTAACCATTACCAAGTTTGATCCAACGGCCAACACGCTGACACCTCAAAAATTATTCACGGATTTTTATGATAAAGACTATTTATACAAATTGAATGGCGAGGAAAAAATGAAAGGAAAGACTGTAGAAGAAATTGAATTAACCCCCGTTGATAAAACTAAAAACATATTCAAAATCTATGCTTATTTCGATAAAGCAACTATGACAATTATAAGCACAAAGATGCTGGATAAAAGCGGCAATAAATATATTTATACCATCAATAGCCTTAATGGCAATGCCCAACTGAGGGATGCTTCATTTGTATTCGATAAAGCGAAGTATCCAGGTGTCGAAGAAGTGGATCTGAGAAATTGAACGACTTTCACTATTTTCCCCAACGGAATGTTTGAATTCTGAGGCCTGCCAGGTCCAGGACCCGATCAACCACTGTTTCTGCAAGTTCTTCGATGGAGGAAGGCTTACTGTAAAATGAGGGGCTTGCAGGACAGATGATACCTCCTGCGAGTGTTACCGTTTCCATGTTCCGGATATGAATTAAACTAAATGGGGTATCCCGAACCACGCAAAGCAGCTTTCTTCTTTCTTTCAAAATGACATCCGCTCCTCTGGAAATGAGGTCAGATGAAACACCATTTGCAATCCTGCCAAGTGTTCCCATCGAGCAGGGTATTATGATCATGATGTCGTATTGGCCGGATCCGGATGCAAAAGGTGCCGAGAAATCCTGTTGTGAAAAGAATCTTGCGGGATATTGGCCGTATAAATCATTATTCAATTCCGTTTTCCATACCTCTTTGGCGTTCGTACTGAAAACTATGGATAATTCTTCCCATTGGTCGTTATGCTTCACCAGCTTGTCCAATAGGAGCTTAGCGTATACGGACCCACTAGCCCCAGTTACCGCTACGACAATTTTGTGCATGGTATTTGTTTACTTTTGACTTACAATCAAAATTACAATGCAAAAGCTTATCCTCATTTTTTTATCTGCCTCGCTGATATCCTTTGTTTCTGCAGATCGATCTGTCCTTTCCGATCATATCGATTGGCTGAATCTCAAGGAAGCTGCGATCAGTCTTCAAAAGGAAAAAAAACCAGTTTTAATAGACTTATATACTAATTGGTGTGGTTGGTGCAAAGTGATGGATAAGAAGACCTATTCCAATAAGAATGTGGCACAATACGTACAGGATAGATTTTATCCGGTTAAATTGAATGCCGAATCCAAAGAAGCCATAGAGTGGAATGGCCAGATTTATCATTTTAATCCGGATTTTCGGTCTAACGAATTTGCCGTTTACCTAACACAAGGACGGCTTGAGTTTCCAACGACTGTCATTATTCCGCAGGATGGTAGCGCCCCACAGGCAATCCCGGGATATTTGGAACCTAAAGATTTTGAGCTTATTGCAAAATATTTTGGAGAAGGAGAGTATGGCAAAATATCCTTTGCTGAATATCAGAAAAATTTCAAATCCAGCTGGTAATCGCATGCGCGAAAACCGCGTCCTTTGGTTCAAAAAGAATAATTGTAGAAATTACACTTGATCTGAATCAATTTCATAAAGGGCAAACAAAAAAAAATAGCTGCGGCGCCCAGGTTTTCAATTCTATCGTCTTATATTTGATTTTTCATAGGATAAGGTTTAATGGTTAATGGTATTTGATTAGTGCGGCCTCCTCAAAAAGGAGGCTTTTTTTATGCGAAGTATTGGATTAATCTTTGAATATGATCAAATTGTCCAGTGGAGAAGCACAAATTGTTTTAATACCGTGTTACTGATAGATTTGCCATATCAAATTTTTCTTCGGGCAACCTGACCATTCCTGGGGTAAACATGGACGATTCGCTTAATTTGAAAAACAATTTATTGTTCTTGTTTGGCCTCGCTTTTAGAATAGTCCCAAAATGCTCCTTTAGCCTTCCCCTGATGCAATAAATATCAACGTAATAATCGCCTTTGGGAATTATCATATCTATCCTGTTATTTACCGGGTAGAACACCTGTTTTACAACGCCGGCACCGGAAAGATCGCACCGGTCAAATATTATGAAAACTGAATCCACTGGCCAATTTTGGGAAGAATTATTATTAAAAGCGATAACTACGGCTGCAGTATCCCTGATGGCTCTTTTATGTGCAGCAAGTCCCAGCGCACAGGAAAGGATTGATAGGGCCATCAAAATGTATTTCTTAAACATGATACGGATTTTGTACTCTTCTGCTATAAAATATCTTAATCAGAATGCAAATAAACAATTGATTAAGAACCAAGTGAAAGCAGCTAGCCCAGGTTGGGTAATTTTCCAGAATTTGGACTAGTTTCCAATCATTCCGGGAAGACTGAGAAAGCTTAAATAACGGAAAAACCCTGCTTTTATTAAGAGCAGGGTTTCATTTTTATGCTTAAATTTTATTGTATTAGGCTTCGGCCATATCTGGAATGGCTTCGACCTTGTATTCTCCCAAATCGAGTTTCCTTTTTGTTTCTTCAAATGCCTTTAAGGTCAATTGGATATCTTCATCAGAGTGCACTGCTGTGGGGATTAACCGGTAGATGATATGCCCCTTAGGTATGACAGGATAAACTACAATTGAACAGAAAATCCCATAGTTTTCACGTAAATCCATCACCATTGCTGTGGCTTCAGGAATATCACCAAAAAGATATACAGGGGTGACAACAGAGTCGGTTTTACCTATATTAAATCCTTTTTCCCTGAGGCCGGATTGTAATTTGAGCGCATTTTCCCATAATTTGGTTTTCAACTCAGGGTGCTTTCGCAACAACTCCAGCCGTTTAAGGTTACCCAGGACAAAAGGCATTGGTAACGATTTAGCAAATATTTGACTACGGATATTATATCTTATGTAATCAATAATGATCTTTTCTCCAGCAACAAATGCGCCGATCGAGGCCATGGATTTTGCAAAAGTCGAAAAATACAGATCAACTTTATCCTGTACTCCCTGATGTTCTCCAGCACCCGCACCGGTCTTTCCTAAAGTACCGAAGCCATGGGCGTCATCAAGCAGTAAACGAAATTGATACTTATCTTTAAATGAAGTTATCTCTTTCAAACGACCTTGATCACCTGCCATTCCAAATACTCCTTCTGTGATCACCAATATCCCCCCTGCACTTTGTTTTTCAACCAATACAGAAGCCCTTTGCAATTGTTTTTCAAAATCATCCATATCGTTGTGCTTAAAAACATATCTGTGGCCTTGATGCAATCGCAATCCATCAATAATACAGGCATGTGATTCGCCGTCATAGACAATTACATCGTGACGACCGCAAAGAACATCGATAATGCTGACCATACCCTGGTAGCCATAGTTAAGAAGTACAGCATCTTCCTTCATGACAAAATCTGCCAGCTCCCGGTCTAGTTGCTCATGATAATTACTGTTTCCGCTCATCATTCGGGCTCCCATCGGAGCGGCAAGGCCAAATTGTTTTGCAAACGCAGCATCAGTTTTCCGGATCTCAGGATGATTCGCCAAACCCAGATAATTATTTAAACTCCAAACAATCATATCCTTTCCACGAAACTTCATCCTGCTGCCAATCTCTCCCTCCAGTTTAGGGAATGCAAAATAACCATGGGCCCTTTCCCGATGCTGACCAATCGGGCCATAATGCTTTATCAATTTTTCAAAAATGTCGGCCATATTATGAAATGATTAATAATTCTAAATTGGCGCTAAAATAATGCATTTGGCCAATAGATCAACGGGAAAATGTGAGATTTTGCAGCTTTGAAGTATGAACGGGTGAGCTGATTTCTGGATCAATTCAGATATTTTTGTCTTAAATCATTTGTATGCAGAGGAAACTGGCATTTCTTTTACATTTTTTACTTGTTGGAATGTATTGTTTCTCACAGTTGGGACCGTCTTCGAATCCTTCATTAGAAATTGCACGGCCCAAACTGGTGGTCGGTATCGTCATTGATCAAATGCGATGGGATTATTTGTACCGTTACTATAATCAATATGGATCAGGTGGCTTCAGGAGGCTCCTTAATGAAGGCTATTCTTGTGAAAATGCAATGATCAATTACCTCCCTTCTTTTACTGCTGTGGGTCATACCTGTATTTTTACAGGTTCTGTACCCGCTCTGGATGGCATAACCGGTAATGAATGGACTGATCAACTTACGGGCAAATCAACGTATTGTACGGGAGATACATCTGTGAGTACTGTGGGTAGTAGTTCACATGAAGGTGATATGTCACCCCGGAACCTACTTGTTTCAACCATAACAGACGAGTTACGTATTGCAACTAATTTTCAATCCAAGGTTGTTGGCATCTCTTTGAAGGACAGGGCAGCCATTCTTCCCGCCGGACATACAGGAAATGCGGCCTTTTGGCTTGACGATACCAATGGGCACTTTATCAGCAGTACCTATTATATGCAGAAACTGCCTGATTGGGTAAATCAATTCAACAACGCAAATAATTTGATAAAATTAATTAGCAATGATTGGAATCCCTTGTTCCCGTTGGATAGGTATTCCCAGAGCGATTCAATAAATCAACCCTATGAAGGAAAGTTAAAAGATGAAACAGATGCTGTTTTCCCCCTTAAGATAAGGGAAGCCTATGAAAGAAATAAGGGCAGCTTCCGGCCAACTCCATTTGGGAATACCCTTACTCTTGATTTTGCAAGGGCTTCAATTGAAGGATATCAATTGGGGAGCGGAAAGGCTACTGACTTTTTAACGATAAATTGCGCCTCCACGGATTATGTTGGGCATATGTTTGGTCCAAACTCTGTGGAGATTGAAGATACCTATTTAAGGCTGGATCAGGATCTGGAAAAATTCTTTACATTTCTTGATACAAAAATTGGAAAAGGGCAGTATACCGTGTTTCTAACCGCCGACCATGGAGCGGCCCACGCCATCGGGTATATGAAAAAGCATAGTTTGCCAGCCGAGCTTTGGCATTCGCAGCCTCTTGTAGATAGTTTGAATATATCGCTGGCAACTTTGTTCGGGGTAAATCACTTGGTGCGCTCCGGAATGAATTATCAGATCAATTTCGACATGGATGCGATTTATACCCGTCATTTGAATTTTGATTCAATAAAAAAAGTGACGGTTGCATTTCTGGAGAGGCAGCCTGGAATTGCTTATGCGGTAGACGTTTCCAAGATTGGAGAACTCCCTGTCCCCGAGCCACTGAAATCGATGATCATAAACGGGTACAATTTTAAGCGAAGCGGAGCTGTTCAAATCGTACTTCAGCCTGGATGGTTTGAGGGTTCTTCCAAAACAGGCACCACCCATGGCACCTGGAATCCCTATGATACCCATATCCCATTGATATTTATGGGTTGGGGTATTTCGCAGGGCAGGAGTCACGCCGTTGTACATATGACCGATATTTCTGCCACTATTGCTGCATTATTGCATATCCAGGAGCCAAATGGTTCCATCGGAGTGCCTATTGAAGGACTGTTGAAATAAAATGGAATAATATCATCGTCCGGATTTCCCCGATATATTTGCAATTCAAAATGATTTCTTTATGCTAAAATGTAAACCTTTATTCTATTTACTTTTCTTATCCGGCTATTTCCTTTTTTCTCAGCGGGCCGCATTCTCCCAGTTCCAGCTTTCCGACAAACTCCCAGTTGATCCCGCAGTAAAGGTTGGCAAATTGCCCAACGGCTTGGTTTATTATATCCGCAAGAATGCTAAACCTGAAAAAAAAGCCCAACTCAGGCTTGTGGTCAATGCTGGATCGGTACTTGAAGATCCTGATCAACAAGGTTTAGCCCACATGATGGAACACATGAATTTTAATGGTTCCAAGCATTTCCCGAAAAATGAATTGGTAAATTATCTGCAATCTATTGGTGTACAATTTGGAGCCGATCTCAACGCATTTACCAGCTTTGATGAAACGGTTTATATCCTGCCAATTCCTTCAGACGACTTTGGAAAACTGGACAAGGGGTTTACTATTCTGGAAGATTGGGCTGGTAACGCTTTGCTTGATACAGTGGAAATAAATAAGGAAAGAGGAGTTGTATTGGAAGAGTCACGATTAGGTAAGGGTGCAGATGAAAGAATGGGTAAGAAATACCTACCTAAACTTTTCAATGGATCCAAATATGCGCTTCGGTTACCAATCGGTAAAGACGATACGATACGGAACTTTAAGGCCCAAACGCTCAAACGGTTTTATAAGACCTGGTACCGTCCGGATCTTCAAGCCGTAATTGTAGTAGGTGATATTGATCCTTCGCTTGCCGAAAAGGAGATTATTAAGCATTTTAGTCATTTTAAGAATCCCATTAATGAGAAAAAGAGGCCTTCCATTATACCCATTCCGGAAAGATCAGCCAATGAAAGTATGGTACTGACAGACAAAGAGGAGCCATACACAATATTGCAGGTCTATAATTATGTCGAAAAGGATAAGCCCGTGCTAACCTGGGGTGATTACCGCCAGTCGATTCTAGAAGGACTTTTTAGCTCAATCATCAATCAACGCCTCAATGAATTGACCCAACAGGCAAATCCACCATTTGTTTTCGCAAATGATGGTTTTGGAACCTTCTTAAGAGGTTATAAAGTCTTTACCTCAGTCGCACTTTTAGGCGATAAGAGTATAAAAGATGCGATCGATGCGCTTTGGGTAACTTCAGAACAGGTCAAAAAATTTGGATTCCTTCAATCGGAATTGGATCGAGCGAAGAGCAATTTGCTAAACAATACGGAAACGACGTTCAAGAATAAAGACAAGACCGAATCAGCCAATTTTACGCAGGAATATATCAGTAATTTCCTATCTGGTGCCCCTATTCCAGGTATTAATAACAGGTATACATTCATCAAGGAGGTGCTTCCCGGTATAAGTTTAACGGAGGTAAATGCCCTTTCAAACAGAATGGATAATAAGCAGGGAAAATTTGTATTATTAACAGCTCCAGAAAAAAATCAAGCCCAGTTGCCTGGAAGCCAGCAATTGCTTGACCAGGTAGCATCTGCAAGAGAGCTTCCGGTAATTGCTTATGAAGAAAAAGCTGTTACTAAGCATCTCATGGATAAATTACCAACAGCTGGTATGATCACAAGCGAAACAGTTAACCCAGTTTTGGGAACGACAGATCTTACATTGAGCAATGGAATAACGGTAACTATTAAACCTACAGATTTTAAAAACGATGAAATCAAAATGGATTCATGGCGTTTGGGTGGTTTTCACAATTATACTCTTGAAACAAAGCAAAGTGCGGAAAATGCACCCGCCATCATTGAAGAGATGGGAGTGAAGGATTTGTCACCCATTGACTTGCAAAAATTCTTGGCTGGTAAAACTGTCGAAGTTCAACCATATATTAACCCTTATGACGAAGGTATGCAAGGAAGCTGCAGCGTAAAAGACTTTGAAGTCTTTATGCAACTGGTATATCTTTATTACACCGAGCCCAGAAAAGATGAAAAATTATTCGAGACCTTCATAAACACACAGAAAACATATGTAAAAAACATAATGGCAAACCCAAATGCTTTTTTTGAGGATACGCTTTCTAAAATTGAATACGCCAATAATCCCTGGGCAGAAATAATTCCAACACTTGCTGATTTTGATAAAATAAACCTCGATACGGCATTTAATATTTATCGTGGAATTTATGGGAACGCCTATGGGATGCATTTTACTTTTGTGGGTAATATTGATAGTAATAAAGCCAAAACTTTGTTCGAAACCTATTTGGGCAGCCTACCTTCTATTCAGAAGGTAAATCAATATACCGATGTAGGACTAAGGCCAGTGAGAGGGATTTTGGAAGCTAAAATCAAGAAAGGAACGGAAAAGAAAAGCCTCGTGAACATCATTTTTAACGGAGATGCTCCATATAGCGAGGAAGAAGGGTTAAAACTCAGGGTATTGACGGAGGTTTTAAACATAAAAATTATCGAACAACTACGCGAGGAAATGAGTGGTATTTATGGGGGTGGGATGCATGGTAGCCTGGATAAAAGGCCGTACAATCATTATTCTATCATACTTGGGTTCCCTTGTGGTCCAGAGAATGTAGATACTTTGACCCATGCGGCCTTTGATATCATTAAGAGTGTCCAGGATAAAGGTGTTGAGCAAAAGGATCTGGACAAAGTAAAAGAGACTTTGAAAAAGCAGGATCAGGACCATTTAAAACAGAATGAGCACTGGTTGGAAGGACTCAGTTCGGCTTGGATAGAACAAAGCGATCCAGTGTGGATTTTGGACTTTTCCAAAAAAGTCGATGCGATGACGACGCGGGATATTCAGGATGCTGCCAAGAAATATCTCAATCAGGCGAATTATATCAAAGCAGTCCTTGTTCCAGAAAATTGAATTTGATTTCAGAAAAAACCCCGCAGGTCTGATCGATCACGGGATTTTTTCTGAAATACTTTTGAAGTTATTGCCTGGGATGCAAAGCCTGTTTAATCCTTTCCAGTACATCCTGCAGATGATATTTGCTCAATTTATCA
>Ga0302224_10001159_pt1 | contig 11580 bp, 9 predicted proteins | sample II_Palsa_E3_1_FD_193520 | JGI IMG/M metagenome (GOLD analysis project Ga0302224, IMG submission 193520) | Peat permafrost microbial communities from Stordalen Mire near Abisko, Sweden - II_Palsa_E3_1 | ecosystem: Environmental > Terrestrial > Soil > Palsa > Peat permafrost | place: Sweden... | reverse complement strand
CACGAGGAAGCCTTGGTTTGTGAGGCGGGAGCATCAGCGTGATTCAGTAGCGTCTAATTGGGTGTGCCGGAGAGAATCAAGTCACTAGGCTTCAAGTTCAGCTGGGTCAGAATCTGCTTGTCAAGTTTGAAAATGGACGGACTTTCGCTGGTTCTGGCGTACACGAAGCCGTCGGATTCTTTCGATAGCTGAATGGTCAATTTTTTGGCGGATTTGTCGGTTAAGACAGCCTGGAACTCGGGTTTAGCCAGCAAGGCGCGGATATTCGGCGCAGGCTGGTCAAAGACCTGCTCCGCGCGCGCCTGTTCCAAGGGCGTAATTAACTTCGCGATATCGACTGTTTTTCCCTTCTGATCGACAGGTTCTTCCATGATCCATTCAAATTCGGATTTGCGCGTGCAGATAATCGTACCGTTCGCATTATGTATTTCGACGCGATTTAAAGCAGCGGGATCGAAGTGTGCGAGTTTTTTGTCGCGCAAATCGTTGTAATTTTCGGCCAGTTTCTTGTAGAGATCCTCAGAGATGCGGAAAACCACGGGCCGGGAGGTATCTCGCGCGAAGTATTGATCGCCATCTTTTTTGCCGACGATCAGCGTGGCACTCTTTCCTTTGTCATCCAAGGTGGTCAGGGAGACAGCCGGATTAGTTAAACCATACTTCGCCAGATTATCGGACGACTCGCTGGCAACCGCAGTCCATTTCGCCGAACCAACGCCGGCGAGAAGCGCGCTGATATTTCCGGTGTCACCGCGTGAGCCGGCGGGCTTGGTAAATTCCCACTCATCCTTTTCTTTCTTTGCCGCGAGCTGTCCGGAAGGATTCTTCAGGTCGAAGGACAGGACTTTATCGCTCGCGGCGTGCAACACGTCACGATCTCGCAGGTCTTGAAAAGATTTGTCGGAGCTGATCAGAAGCGATTCCGGAAGGAGCGCGACATCTTTGCCGCTGTCCACAATCGAGTAGACCGAAACTCCAATAAAATCCTTTTTGCCGAATGCTACGGTGTGCTTCGCGCCGCTCCCAGCTTGGAATTCCAGAGAAATGGCCGGCGGGTCAAGACCAAAGACTTTCAAACGGTCAGGCGTGCCGGGTTCCGTTTGCGCAATACGGGCGCTGGACAGGCCGTCAATTATTCCATCCAAGGGCGCCTGATCGGCCCGTGTTTCGATCGGCTGAGTGATTTGCCAGGCCCCGTCGCGCTTCTGAAACTGCAGCGTGGCAGCGGGATTCCCGGAATGCTTGATAACGAGCGACGTTATGTCCTGGGGCTGAATGGAGAACGCGAGCTTGGCCGCGTCCGCGGGCGGCTTCTCACTTTCCTTCTGGCTGCGGCGCCAGTCGAAGTAATAGACAGCGGCTCCCAATGCAATGGCGCCGAGAAGCAAGAATAAGGTCGTCTTCTTAATCATTAGTGTATTTTCAGCGAGCGCGGATTACCGGCGCTTCCACCAGATATAAACTCCGGAAAAAATCACGATACCAGGGAGAAAGAAAAGATCGAGCCACCGGAGCGCACTCGCTTGACCTTCAGTTAGCGTGACGCGCCGATTCGTCTGCGATTTCGGGCGGATGGAGATCAGGTCTTCGTCCTGAGCGAGCCAATCGATCGTGTTATAGAAGAGGTCGCCGTTCTTCTGCAGACCCACATACGGATTCGCAGCGAATGTTGAGTTACCAATCACAGCCAGGCGAGCTTCGCCGCCTTCCGCTTTGCGCGAAGCAGCCACACCGAGCGACAGCGGACCGGCCGTCTTTGGATTGAACGTTAATTCATTTTGACCCTGCTTCAAATTTGGAACGGTGAAGCTCTGCGGCGAAGTCTTCAAGAGTTCAACAATCTGAGGATCCGTCTTGGATTTGTCCGCGATCGACACGGTACGCGCCAACGGGAAAAAAACCATCACGTTCGTAAAATTCCTGGTGATTGGGCTTTGGCCGAAAGTCGTTACAAGCGGGATAGCGGGGCCGGCGCCAAGCAGGCGGCCCATTCTTGCGTCGATCACCACGTTGTCTCCCACGTTCGTGTTCCATGCCTGGAAAATTTCTCCAAGCTTCGGATCAGTCTGGGGGTCAACGAGGATCAGGCCTTTGCCCGTGCCGGCCAGATATTTGTCGAGCATTTGCGCTTCCTGCGGAAAGAATTGCTGGGTGGGACCGGCAACCACGACCACGCTGCAATCGGAGGCGACGCCATTTTCAGACACGAGATTGAGAGTCTTGGTGAGGTAGTTTTCCTTCTTCAGGCCGGCGTCGAGGTGGCTGTAGCCGTCTTCACCGTCATCGGTTAAGGATTTTTCGCCGTGTCCGGTGACGAAGCAAACCGTCTTAACCTTGTCTTGCGTAACTTTAATAATGGCGCCCGTGATGTCTTCTTCCGATGTGGCGCCGGTTTCCAGATGTTCTTTTCGGGGGCCCGAGGCGAGGATCACGTCGCCCATTCGAGTGGCTCCATATTGCTGGGCGACCTCGGGCTTCTGTTGCGGATCAATGTTCTGAAATTTCAGATGGCGGCTCAAGCTGGTGTACTCAGCCATCTGATCGTCGAGAGCCGCATTCGGGGACTTGTCAAAGCGGACGATGGTGACGTCTTTCTGCAAGCCGCCAACGACCTGCTTGGTCTGATCGGAAAGCGTGTACAGTTTTTCGGTAGTCAGATCGAAACGCTTATGATGGCGAAACCCGACGAAATTCACGATCACCAGCAAAGCGATTACAACCACACTGAGAATCGTGGTGTTGGTGCCAAGCTGCGAAGAACGTTTGGAGAAGAACCGAAGAATGCCGCCAAAACCGATCACGATTGACGAGAGCAGGCACAGCGCACCGATTGCCAAGACAACTTTGCTAAACGTCAGAAGCTCGCCCTGAATCGAATAACGCAAATACCCGGCCACCAGCATGGCTATGCCGGTGGTGCCGATGAATCTTGCCAACTCCTCCCGATCCCATTTCATCCTGCGAGTTCCTCCATAATTTGCGACCGCGAGAAAAAACCGCCTAGGCTCGCCGCCAGCGCATCGAATCGACGGAGCGCACCGTCAAGAAAACAAAAAGAACGATGAAGCTTGCGTAATAAATCAGGTTGGACGTGTCAATAACGCCGCGAGTGAAATCTTCGTAATGGCGTATCACCGAAAGGTACTGAAGCACTGCTCCGCCGCCGCTATCGGTGCTGCGGCCAATGTCCAGCACCCAAATAAACAAGGAAGCCGCGAACGTAATCACTGCTGCAATCAGCTGGTTTTCGGTGAGGGACGACACAAAGGAGCCAAGCGCCAATAGCGAGCCGCCGAGCAGCAACACGCCCGCATACCCCGCCGCCAGCATGCTCCATGGCGGCCTGGGATCGCTGCGGAGACACATGAAGATCATATAGCTCGCGGTGGGCAGCAACATGAGCGCGAACAGAGACAGCGAAGCCAGATACTTTCCCAGCACGATTTCCAGCTCGCTGACCGGCGAGGTCATCAGCAGTTCCATCGTGCCACGCTTGCGTTCCTCAGCATAGACACTCATGGTCAGAATCGGGGTAAAAAATAAAACGAGCGTCGAGAGTATGCCAAAAAAGTTGCGCATGACAGCGGCCGGAACGTCGAAATCGGATGGCGCGCCAAAACGCATTCCCTGCATTTCCATTTGAAAAGACTGCTTGATCACTTCTGACAGGATTACGTTGAAAAAGAACGCGGTCAAAATCAGGAAAAGTCCGATGAAGATATACGCGATGGGCGAAACGAAGTAATGCCCCATCTCCTTGCGATAAATTGCATACAAACTTCCCATTGTTCTATTCACTCCTTTATCGGATGGCCTTAACTGGACGACTGCGCGTGGGCCGCGTCGTCGGTGGTGAGTTCGAGGAAGATGTCTTCGAGACTCAGGCTCACTCCGTGCAGTTCGTAAAGCGGCCAGCCATGTTCCACAATTTTCGCCGCGACCTGGCTGCGAATGTCATTCCCCTGCGCCGCTTCCACGGTAACAGTCTGACGGCTTCCGGCACGGGCCGGCTCGATCACCACGCGGCTCGCTCCCGGAATTTGTGACAGCACGTCGCGAAGCAATTTTTCCGGGGCCTCCGTTTCAATGTGAATTTTTTGACCGCCTTTAAGCTGCGAAGTCAAATTCTGCGGCGTATCCACCGCGGCAATCTTGCCCTTATTGATGATGACCACGCGGTCGCAGGTCATGCTGACTTCCGGCAGGATGTGAGTGGAAAGAATGATGGTGTGGTTCCCTGCCAGGCCCTTAATTAAATTGCGAACTTCAATAATCTGCTTGGGGTCCAGGCCGACGGTCGGCTCATCGAGAATGATAACGTCAGGATCGTGCACGAGCGCCTGCGCGATGCCTACGCGCTGCTTGTAACCGCGCGACAGCCGTTTGATAAGCTCGGAACGCCGGTCTTCCAGGTTGGTTTTTCTCAGAGCGTCATCGATGCGGGCGGGACGCCGCTCCGCCGGAACATTTTTGATACGGGCGACAAAATCGAGGTAGGTCTCGACCGTCATATCGGGATAGAGCGGCGGATTTTCAGGCAGGTACCCGATCCGGCGACGGACTTCCATGGATTCACGGAACACATCGAAGCCGGCGACCCGCGCGGTCCCGGACGTGGCCGGCATATAGCCCGTCAAGATACGCATCGTGGTCGTTTTCCCGGCGCCGTTGGGCCCCAGAAAACCGAGAATCTCACCCTTGTTCACTGTGAACGAAACATGGTCCACGGCTGTGACTGAACCGTACGATTTCGTCAGGTCCTGAACTTCAATCAAGGTGCTCCTCCAAACAAGGGCGCACTACGCGTTTCCCGAGCGCTTCCAAACCAATCTTTATACTAAAGTTGGGGGAAAATTGAAAATCCACGAAAACTGTGGTCACAGGAGCGAGCGATCAGTGCACCCGATTGAGATGCAGCGGGTGTCCTTAGGAGTTGTCATGGAACGGCCTGCCCGAATGGAACTCGGCGGGATCGATGCACTCCGCCATTTTGCCGCCGAAGATGGGACTGGCTAATGATTGATTGTCTGCCTTAAAATGAAGCACATAACAGGCAACGACCTTGTCATCCGGCGCATCCACATTGCGTACAGATGCAGCTTATCGTTCGTAATCCGAAATGCTGAGCCAGGCGCATCGAGAGCCTGGAACGATGAATCAAGCGACGCCGATAGATGGGCGTCGGGAGATGTGCGTTGACACATCGCAGCCGTTTTGTTATTCAACTTGTTTCGCATTCTTAGCCGGCGATTCGGCAACGGGTTCTGTCCCACCACTCTGGGCGGATCTGAAAAAGAAATCCAAGGTGATATGACAATTTCGAAGGCGTATGCCCAAATGTTCGAAAACGCCGGAAGCCGGCAGAGGAATCTCGCTGACGTCGCGTCTCCTAGTTTTCGACTGGCGCCGCTGCGATTGCGTGCTTGCGCACTGATGGCTTTTCTCGCCGTTGGGTTTCTCGCAGGTTGCGGAGGCGGCGGCACGTCCATCACGCTGGAGGTGCTGCCGAACACGGCACAAACAGTGGACCAAGGCCAGGTGATTCAATTCACCGCGATTCTGGGCAACGACACTGGTAATCAGGGCGTCACCTGGAAACCGCTCACTGGCTCGGGCTGCGCGGGCACCGGTTGCGGCACTTTAACGAACGTCACCAAAACTTCGGTGACCTACACCGCGCCCACTAATAGTTCGATTGCGCTTACGGTCAGTTTGAAGGCAGTCGCCAATGCGAATTCCAGCACTAATGTAATTACGATGATAAGCGTGGTTCTCCCTCCCAGTTTTACGACCGTCACTCTTAACAACGGATCGAACGGTTCGCAGTACGGCGAGCAAATCGTAGTAACGGGCGGTGTTGCACCGTTAGTGTTCAGCGTGGTCTGTCCGAACAACCAAACGAGCTGTCTCCCGCCTGGATTGACCTTGAATCAAAACGGATTCCTTCTGGGGACGCCTACCACATCCGGCACGTATACATTTTTCGTGAAAGCGACCGACCGCGGCGGTGTTCCCGTAGTTGGCCAGCCCCCTCCGTTTTCCGTTACGTCCACGCTTTTCACCGTAACGATTAATCCGGCTCAGCCGCTGTCCGTCAGCACAACCTCTCTGCCCCCCGGAACTATCGGTCAGATGTATAACGTGGCGCTAGCGGCAAGGGGCGGAGCAACTCCATTTACCTGGAGCGTGCCGGCGAACAGTTTGCCTCCCGGCCTAGCCTTGAACACATCCACGGGCCAAATTTCAGGCATTCCGACGACGGTCGGTTCCTTTCCACTCACGGCTACAGTGCGGGACTCTTCGGTTCCAGTGCAAACGGCTACGTCTGGTCCGCTCACCATCTTGATCCAAACGCCTCAACCGCTGCAGGCCATCACCGCGCCACTGCCCGGTGGAATGACTGCAACGTCCTACAGTGCGAATCTAATCGCGACTGGCGGAGTTCCGCCTTACACCTGGAGTGTGATAACCGGTCAGCTTCCGGCGGGACTGACTCTTAACGCGCAAACGGGCAACATCTCAGGAATTCCTATTCTCGTGGGCACTTCGAATTTCACAGTTCAAGTGCGGGATTCCGCTGTCGGCGCAGGCGGCCCGGCAACGGCGACGCAACAGCTCCATATCACTATTACAACCGGTACGACGAGCAGCAATTCTCTGATCAGCGGATCCTACAGTTTCCTCTTCAGCGGGTTCGATGCGAATGGAACGGTGGTTATGGCGGGTAACTTTTTGACGGACGGAGGCGGAGGGGTTTCTAGCGGCCAGGAAGACATCAATCGCGTAACCGGCGTTGTGGTTGGCGCGGGTCTGACGGGGAGCTATTCGGTTGGAACGGATGGCCGCGGCACCATGCAGTTAGTCGCGTCGACTGGAACGGGCACGGTGTTTACCGCAAATTATCTACTGGCGCTCGATTCGGCCGGCAACATTCACGTGATCGAGGATGAGACGACTCCGACGAACGGGGTAGGAATTACGCACGGCTCAGGAATTATGAAACCCGCTATCGGGACGTTTACAGCGGCAAACTTCGCCGGCAATTATGCGTTTGAATTCACAGGCCAGGATTTTTTGACCGAACCAACCGTACTCGCCGGTGCAGTCACTGCCGATAACTCTCAGAACTTCAGCGCGGGCACCGCGGATTTTAACGACGGAGGCGTGTATTCTCCGCTCCTTTCTCTCACCGGCAACTTCAGCGTAGGGAACACGAATTCGAAGGGCGTCGCTACCATGACTTTTCAACCGCCGACGAGCGCCGCGACGACGCTCACGTTTACATTCTATTTCGCCTCCTCCAACGATATTTTGTTCGCGGAGATTGACACCGCGACTACAACGAATCCCCTTCCCAGACTCAGCGGAGAGATGTTGCTTCAGAACACGACAACACAATTCAATCAGTCGGTATTGCAAGGCTCCGGCGTTGTAACCGGCACGGGACTCGCGGGCACGGGACTCGCGGGCTCGAACTCGACCGTTTTCGCGGGTCTGTTGGCGTCGCCTTCCGGCGATGGAAGCGCGACTCTAAGCTACGACCAAAATGATGGCGGTGCCATCTCGCTGCTGAATTCGCTTTCTGGTACCTATCAAGTGTTGCAGAACGGCCGCGTAGGATTTACGAATCTGGGTAACCGCCTGGCGGCGGCGTACCTCACTGGCCCCAATCAAGGATTCATCATTGGCTCTGATTCGGCTGCGACATACGGGCTTCTGGAGCAGCAAACCAGCTCGCCGTATTCTCTCTCGTCCGTTCAAGGCAGCTATGTGCTCTTCGCACCCAAGGAGGCGGACAGTCAAGCCGTAAATATGATTGGCCAGTTAAGCTCCGCTGGCGCTGGAAACATCGTGGGCACCCTGGACGAATTTATTCCGCCCAGCACTCCCTCCACGGATCTTCCCTTCTCGGCCAATTACACGGTCACGCCAGACGGTCGGGGGACTATGACGCCGGTTCTGATTGCGGGGTTCCCGTCGAATCTTATTCTCTATGTGGTTTCGCCGAGCAGCGTGCGAATGATTCCTGTGGATTCAAATCCGGGCAATGGCCATCCCCAAGTCATTTTCCTTAGCCACTAGAGATATTCGTGGAATAGTTTGGAAGCGTGCTGCGGAGTTCCCCGCGCTATTTCTTCTTGTCTTCCTCGAGGCGCAAGGCTGCAGAATTGATGCAATATCGCAGGCCTGTAGGATTGGGGCCGTCCTCGAAAACATGTCCTAGATGCGCGTCGCAGCGGCTGCAAATAGCTTCCGTGCGCGTCATTCCATGGCTGCTGTCGCGCTCCATCTCGACATTCTCCGCCGCGATGGGTTGGTAGTAGCTGGGCCAGCCTGAACCGGAATGGTACTTCGCATCGGAGCTGAAAAGCGGCTGCCCGCAGCAAACGCAAACATACGTGCCCTTCGTTTCCGTGTCTGCGTACTCGCCGGTAAACGGCGGTTCAGTCCCCTTCTTCCGCGTCACCTCATATTGTTCTTCGGTCAGCTTCGAACGCCATTCTGCGTCGTCCTTCTTAATTTTGTCGGTCATGCGTGTATTTTACACCGGGTGCGGCTGTTTTCAAGAAATCCAGCTTGGGAAGCGCTGACCTCCGCTGGCCGACGCGAATAGAAACTCGACGAGTGTCAGCTATACTGGAGCGGCCGTCTAACGACCGGTCGTTAGCAATGTATCGATTCGTGAAGCGAACTTTTTGGAGACTGCTGTGAATGAGGTTTTCATTTGTGACGCGATTCGCACGCCCTTTGGCCGATACGGCGGCGCGCTAGCTTCAATTCGTACTGACGATCTAGCGGCCATCCCACTGCGCGGACTAATCGAGCGCAATCCGCGAGTGGATTGGATGGCGGTTGATGACGTCGTCTTCGGCTGCGCGAATCAGGCGGGAGAAGATAACCGCAACGTCGCGCGCATGGCTTTGCTGCTTGCGGGGCTCCCCAAGGAAATTTCCGGTTCCACCGTGAATCGGCTCTGCGGTTCCAGCATGGACGCCATCGGCGTCGCGGCTCGCGCCATCAAATCGGGAGAAGCGGATTTAATCATCGCGGGTGGAGTTGAAAGCATGACGCGCGCTCCGTTTGTGATGGGCAAAGCTGACAGCGCGTTTAGCCGCGCTGCGGAAACGTTTGACACCACGATCGGCTGGCGTTTCATAAACCCGCTGATGAAAAGCAAGTATGGCGTCGACTCCATGCCGGAAACCGCGGAAAACGTGGCCGAGGAATTTCACGTTTCGCGTGCGGACCAGGATGCTTTTGCTTTGCGGACGCAGCAGCGCTGGGCCCGCGCAAATGCCGAAGGCTTTTTTAAACACGAGATTTTCCCTGTTTCGATTCCGCAGAAAAGAGGCGATCCAAAGATTTTTGATACCGACGAACATCCGCGGCCGGACACAACCCTCGAAGCGCTGGCGAAGCTCAAGCCCATAGTGAAACCGAATGGAACGGTAACCGCGGGAAACGCTTCCGGAGTGAATGACGGGGCGTGCGCGCTCATCATCGCTTCCAAAACGGCGGCCTCAAAATACGGTCTGACTCCTCTCGCGCGCATCGTTGCAACCGCCGCCGTCGGGGTAGCGCCGCGCATCATGGGATTCGCTCCCGCGCCCGCCACACGAAGAATCCTCGACAAGACCGGACTAAAGCTTTCGCAAATGGATGTGATCGAGCTGAATGAAGCATTCGCCGCACAGGCTCTGGCCGTCACGCGCGATCTGGGCCTGACCGACGACGCCGCGCACGTGAACCCCAATGGAGGCGCTATCGCCATCGGACATCCGCTGGGCGCAAGCGGCGCTCGCCTGGTAGCCACAGCGACCTATCAGTTGCAGACAATTAAAGCGCGCTACGCTCTCTGCACCATGTGCATTGGCGTAGGCCAAGGCATCGCGACAATCATCGAACGCTGCTGAAGGATTGAATTTCCGTCTGCTCTACCGAATGGGTACACCTGCGTCCTACAGTCATCAGTGTATGGCTTCGTCAATTAAATAGGAGTCATATCGTAAACGTACAAAGAGAGGTCCTATGAAGGCGGTCGTAGGCGTATTTAAAGCGAGATCGGATGCAGAGCTGGGCGTAGCGGAACTCCGACCGCTCGACATACCTAAAAACAGAATCACGATTCTTACTCCTAACGCGACCGAAGAAGAGCTTGCCGCGGTTCCGACTGTTGCCGGAGAACAACCTGGTATGGGCAAAGCTTTGGGGGCCGTTGTCGGAGGCGCCATCGGTGTCGCCGGCGGCGTCGGCTTGGTGCCGCTGCTCGCGAGCTTTCTGATCCCGGGCGTGGGACAAGTGCTCGCCATCGGAGTTGTCGGCGGAGTGCTGCTCGGCGCGATTGGTGCGGTTGGTGGCGGCGCGGCGGGAGGTGCCATCGAGAGCAACGTCTTCGAGGGGCTGCCGGAAGACGAGATGTTCGTCTATGAGGATGCCTTGCGTAAGGGCCGTTCGGTCGTTGTGGCGATGGCCGATAACGACGAGGCTGACGCAGTTCGCGGCGCTCTGGAAAACGCGGGCGCCGAAAGCATTGATCGAGCCCGTAATATGTGGTGGGTCGGCCTGCGCGACACGGAAAAAGAAAAATACGAGACCACGGGCCGCAAGTTCGAAGACGACGAGCGCTACTTTCGCTGCGGCTTCGAAGCCGCCCTGCATTTGAAGAACCGCGATCGAACCTACGAGCAATGCCACAAAGTGCTGGGTGATCTGCACCCGCGCCTGCACGAGAGCGAGCCTTTCAAGCGCGGCTTCGAGCGCGGCCGCGAATATCTAGATACAATCAGCAAACACGTCAACTAATTTTCCCCACACCGCTTCTGGCGTTTGCTTACAAGTCGCAGGAGCGTTTAATCTCCCACAGTTGAGTATAATGAGCGGGATGCAGCTTCGCATTTCTGTGCGTGTCGGAGATTGAGTGACATCCGGTTCGAAGCTTTTCCAGAACTACGTCAACGGCCATTTCGTAAGCGGCCCACGCGAGTTTGCCGATATCAATCCAGCGGACGGCTCGACGATCGCCGAAGTTTCGGAAGCTGATGAATCGCTGGTGAATCAGGCGGTCGAATCCGCACGCAATGCGCTGAACCGAAATTGGGGCAAGCTGCCTGTTCCCAGCCGCGCCGCGCTTTTGCACAAAGTCGCCGACGGCATCGAAGCGCGCTTCAACGATTTCGTTCAAGCCGAAGTGGCGGACACGGGCAAACCAGTTGCGCTGGCCTCGAAGATTGACGTTCCGCGCGGCGCCGCGAATTTCCGCGTGTTCGCGGACCTGATTAAAAACGCGGGGATCGAAGCATTTCGGACGGAAACTTCTGACGGCGCCTCGGCGCTCAATTATTGCGTACGCAAAGCGCTCGGAGTGGTCGGCATTATTACTCCATGGAATCTGCCACTGCTGCTGCTCACATGGAAAGCTGCGCCGGCGCTGGCCTGTGGCAATTGCGTGGTGGTGAAACCGTCGGAAGAAACTCCGGCCACGGCGACGCTACTTGCAGAAGTGATGCAATCGGCGGGCGTGCCGCCTGGAGTGTTCAACGTGGTTCACGGTTTCGGCACCGGCTCGGCAGGCGAATTCCT
>Ga0302224_10001136_pt1 | contig 11711 bp, 10 predicted proteins | sample II_Palsa_E3_1_FD_193520 | JGI IMG/M metagenome (GOLD analysis project Ga0302224, IMG submission 193520) | Peat permafrost microbial communities from Stordalen Mire near Abisko, Sweden - II_Palsa_E3_1 | ecosystem: Environmental > Terrestrial > Soil > Palsa > Peat permafrost | place: Sweden... | reverse complement strand
CGCGTACCATTGCGTTTGGGCGATGATGCATTTTTAAATCAATATATATCTGATAAAAAATCGCTCGATTTAGTTAAATCGATGCAAGCATTCCGCAATCTGATGGATGTTTATAAGGTAAAGGATTATATGGCGTTTGCTACATCCGCAATGCGCGAAGCCAAAAATGGTGCTGAAGTTGTTAAGTTGGTTAAAGAAGAGGCAAATATTGATCTGGAAATTATCCACGGACAAAAGGAAGCGAAAATTATTTATGCCAGCCATGCCGAGCAAAATATCGACAAAAATAAGACCTATTTATATGTTGATGTAGGCGGTGGCAGTACTGAGTTATCATTGTTTTCTGATGGTGAATTATATGCTTCAAAATCATTCAATGTAGGAACAATCCGCATGTTAGATAACCAGGATAAAGAGGAAACCTGGAATGACCTGCGTGATTTCATCCGCGAAAACACCAAAGCTTTTAAAGGTATTTGTGGTATTGGCACCGGTGGTAATATTAACAAATTGTACAAGCTATCTGAAGAAAAAGGAGGGCAGCCGCTGTCATTCAACAAGCTTAAATCGCTCTATAATTACCTCAATTCCTTTTCGCTGAAAGACCGTATAAATGTGCTTGGTTTAAACCAGGATAGGGCAGACGTGATCATTCCGGCTTGCGAAATCTATCTTACGGTAATGAAATGGGCCAATATCAAAAATATTTATGTGCCAAGCGTAGGTATGGTTGATGGGATTATACAGACTTTAATAGAAAAAAACTTCCAAAAAGTTGATTAAATTATTTTTAATTAATTATTAATAAATTAAAAAACAGTTTGTTATATTTGTAGTGCCCTCTAAGGGCATGTTTTTCATAGGTAGATGTAGGGTCGGGTATTTATATTCGACCCTTTTTTTGTACCCTGATTTTATCTCCCTATCTTGCCGGTAATATATGATGAAAAAGAAAATCGTAATTGCTATAACCGGGGCAAGCGGCGCCATTTACGCTAAATTGTTACTCAATAAGCTTCAGCAACTGCATGAGCAAGTTACTGAAATAGGTATTGTAATGTCTGATAATGCCAAACAGGTATGGCAGGTAGAGTTAGATAACGAAGACTATAAAAACTATCCATATCAATTTTACAGCAAATACGATTTTATGGCGCCTTTTGCGTCAGGATCAGCTAAATTTGATACCATGATCATTGTTCCGTGTTCAATGGGTACTTTAGGACGGATCGCAGGCGGTATATCCGATGACTTGATCAGTCGTGCTGCTGATGTAATATTAAAAGAACGCCGTAAACTAATTTTAGTAGCCAGGGATACGCCATTTAACCTCATTCATATCCGCAATATGCAAACCGTTACCGAAGCCGGCGGAATCATTTGCCCTGCTATACCTTCTTTTTACAGCAAACCACAAAGTATTGAAGAAGTAGCCATGACCGTAGTAAACAGGATAATTGACCTTGCTGGGTTGGAAAATGAAAGCTATCGCTGGGGAGAGGAGTAGAATCAAGTGCCAAGAATCAGGAATCGAGATAAAACACAAGCTTCTTAACTCTAAGCTCTTTAACTAAGCCATAAAGCGCATAGCCGTATCAGTATTTTGCAATGCTAAAGCTGTTTTCTCGATCAGGTTTTTTTCCAGGAATGGTTTCAATATCACATCATTCATTCCCGCGCTGAAATAAATATCCCGATCTTCCTTCATTACATTAGCTGTTAATGCGATGATAGGAATCTTTGATTTTTCGATATCCGGGCTATTTCTAACATACTGTGTTACTTCAATACCGTTCAATTCAGGCATTTGTATGTCGGTTAATATTAGATCGTATTTGTTTTGCTCGAATAATGCTGTTGCCTGGCGACCATCATACGCCACATCGTATTTTATTTTCCATTTTTTAAGTAAGGTTGAGCCTAACAGTACGTTGAGTTTATTGTCTTCGGCAAATAAAATATACTTATCCTTAACCAATTCTGCCATCATCTCATCACTCAAATCTTGCGATTGCGAAATTTCGGCAACATTACATTGCTTAAGTGGCAATGTAAAGTTAAATGATGATCCTTGCCCCGAGGTACTGTTGACCCCGATAAAACCACCCTGCAGTTCAATTATTTTTTTACAGATAGCTAATCCCAAACCAGTCCCTTTATGCCTTGTTACCTTTTGAGCATTTGCCACTTGTGAAAACTCCTCGAAAATGTAAGGTAAGTCGTTTTTTGCTATGCCTAAACCTGTATCAATTACCTGAACTTTTAAAAGCAGGTCCTTACCAATTCCTTTTTCAATATTAGCAACCAAAGTTACTTTACCTTTTATGGTAAACTTAAGTGCATTACCTAATAAGTTTAATATCACTTGTTTCAGGCGAACTTTATCACCCGTGCAACAGATCGCATCATCAATAGTAATTTTATTTTCTAAAATAATGTTCTTTTTCATTGCATGGATGTGCATACTGGTGAAAACGTCCTCAATAGCATGGCAAAGCATAAACGGCGCGCTTTCAAAGTTCATCTTGCCGGTTTCGTACTTTGAAAAATCAAGGATTTCATTAACCAGATCAAGCAACATTTCAGATGAACTCCTGATAGCATCAACTTGCTCTTTTTGTACCGGCGGCAATTCTTCCTGGCTTAGTTGCTCCGAAAAGCCAATTACAGAATTTAATGGTGTACGTATCTCATGGCTCATGCCAGCCAGAAATCTGCTTTTTGATTCGGCATGTTGCTCTGCCTTTTCGCTATAATAGATGATCTCCTGTTCGTTCCTGAATATCTTCCAGATATTGTAAAACATGAGTATAATCAACGATAGCAAAAAGATAAAATTCAAAGTAGATACATGTCTGAACTCATCATATATATTCGCCAAATTCTCTTTTAATTCTACTTTGCTATCCTTTATATACAGCGTTTCAACCGATTTATAAAGCTTTAAGCTAGCAATAATTTCTTCAATTAAGTTATTATTGATGATCAGCATCTGCCTTTCATTGGTCATCAACTGATTGTTAACAACATTCAGTTTTTTATAATAATTGTCATAAGCATTTTTATCAGCACCTCTTACCGGAATGGTTGTTACTGTAGTTAATGTATCTCTTTTAATAATAACCGGGTTTTTTTTAGCCGAAAAAGCGCTGAATATTCTACCGAAAAGTTTTTTCTTAGGTTTTTCCTGTTTTACAGTATCTAAGGTTATAATATGTTCAACCTTTACCGTTTGCCTGTTTGTCTTTTGGTTCAGTTTGCTTAGTGATAATCTCATTCGGCTTGATGATCTGATCAGGCTATCGGTTAATAACCGCAACTTCATGTAACTGCCTGTAGTTTCCGTTTTCTCCTTCATCAGCACCTTAAACTTAGCAGGATCCGATTCCGGGACATCTTTTTTATCAAATCTGATCTTATCAATTATGCCTGAAATTTTATTAATGTCGCCCAAAAACTTCTGTAGGTAACTTTTGTCGCCCGTAATGGTGTATAGGCGGCTGTAATTATCGGCACTATATAAATTTATAATACAGCTATCAATTAAGGCAGTGTTTTCTCTTGCTGAAATGAGTTTCTCAACATTGGAGCGAAGTGTTTGCGCTTTTTTATAATGAAGATACAGGTAAAATGCACTTACAAATAATACACTAAATAGTAATACTATTAAAAAGTAACGTAGTATAGGTATTTTCCTAACTCTTAATGCCATGCAAATTGTATAAGTGGGCTGTAATTACAATAAAAATATACCCGACTAACATTGTTAAACGCAAAAAAGTTCAGTATAAAAGCATTCCCAAAAGTGGTTTTTAGATTAAAATGGGATTAGAATTTGGTGTATTTTAATTGTAAATGTTATGTTACAAATAACTAAGATTAAGTATGTTTTTATAGCTTAGTATTATGAAAAGTATTAAACCTGCCTTATAATCAATGAAATACAAGACTACTGCTTATATCCTGTGCATATTTTTAGGTTTATTTGGCGCTCATAAATTTTATTTAAATAAGCGTGGAATGGGTATGCTATATCTGTTTACATTCGGTTTTTTTGGAATAGGATGGATTGTTGATCTATTTACATTAAGCAGTCAGGTTGATATTTATAATGCCTTTTTTACCAGGATGTTCGGCCCGAACAGTCATATAAACAGTATTGAGATAGGTACTATCGAAGAAGGAGTTGATCCTCAAACAATTGTAGCCAGTCAATTATCAAAATTTCACAAAAGACAAGAGGCTATTATTTTAAGCCAAGAGAAATTCAATAATCAACAATTTGAGGCTTTAGCTTAATATTGTTATTAGTCTTTTAAAAGTCTAATTGTTTCATAGCCCGTTCCAGACTTAGCTTCTTTTAGCAAAAAACCTTATCTTTGCTATTTGAAATGAGCAGGAAGGTAGCATTTTATACGTTGGGATGTAAGCTGAATTATTCGGAAACATCATCTATAGGCCGACTTTTTAATAATGCTGGCTATAGCACGGTAGATTTTACCGATACACCCGATGTGTTTGTTATCAATACCTGTTCAGTTACCGAAAATGCTGATAAAAAATGCAAAAAGGTAGTGAAGGAAGCTTTAAAAATATCACCCAACGCTTATGTAACTATTGTAGGTTGCTATGCACAACTTAAGCCAAAAGAAATAGCCGAAATACCCGGTGTGGACATGGTTTTAGGCGCAGCCGAGAAATTTCAAATCGTTGATCACATAACTGATCTTACCAAGAATCCCAAAGCGTTAGTTTATAATCAACCGGTTAGTGAGGCAAATCAGTTTGTTTCGGCTTGGTCAATTGGCGATCGTACACGTACTTTTTTGAAAGTACAGGATGGTTGTGATTACTCATGCACATTTTGTACAATACCACTGGCACGTGGCGCGAGCCGGAGCGACACTATCGAAAATGCTGTAAAGCAGGCCGAAGAAATCGCGGCATCAGGCGTTAAAGAAATTGTATTAACAGGTGTTAACCTGGGCGATTTTGGGATAAGAGACGGCAAGCGCGAAGATAAGTTCTTTGATCTGGTTAAAGCGCTGGATAAAGTTCAAGGTATCGATCGTATTCGCATTTCGTCTATCGAACCTAATTTGTTAACGGATGAGATCATCGAGTTTGTGGCTACTTCAAAAAGGTTTGTGCCGCATTTTCATATCCCACTTCAATCCGGTTCGGATAAAATTTTAAGCTTGATGCGCCGTCGTTATAAAAGAGAATTATATAGTGATCGCGTAGCTAAAATTAAACAGCTAATGCCCGATTGCTGCATTGGTGTTGATATTATTGTTGGTTTCCCCGGCGAAACCCGCGAAGATTTTATCGATACATATAATTTTTTGAATGAGTTGAACGTTTCTTATCTGCACGTATTTACTTATTCCGAAAGAGAAAATACGCTTGCCAGTGAAATGAGTGGTTCGGTGCCGGGTTCAACACGTGCTGAGCGCAGTAAAATGCTTCATATATTGTCTGATAAAAAGCGTAGGGCTTTTTATGAAACTCAGTTAAATAAAATAGAAGAAGTATTATTTGAGGGTGATATTAAAGATGGTTTTATGCATGGTTTTACACGTAACTATGTAAAGGTTAAAACCAAGTACGATCCGGTTTTGGTAAATGAATTAAAAACGGTTTACTTAACAAAAATATCACCCGATGGTGATGTTGAAATAACAGAATCTGAAGAGATATTAGTTCATTAAAAGCTATATTCGTCGCAAATAACAACCTATGTTCCCAAACATCACTTCGCTTTTACAATATCTTTTTGGCATAAACATCCCGCTACCCATACAAACCTTTGGTTTTTTTGTAGCATTTGCTTTTGTGGGAGCCTATTGGGCATTTGCGCAGGAATTTAAGCGCAAGGAAAAGCTAGGTGTAATTCATTCATTCGAAAAAACTGTAACTATTGGTCAGAAGATTACGCCGCTGGAGTTAATCGGCAATGCCATATTTGGATTTATACTTGGGTTTAAAATTCTATATGCTGCCCTTAACTATCATGCACTGATTGATGATCCTCAAGATTTTTTGTTATCGGCAAATGGTAATTGGCTTGGCGGTATAATTATGGCTGTTGTTTTAGCTTATTGGGCTTATGCCGAAAATAAAAAACAACAATTGCCAGAGCCCCAAACAAAAAAGGTAAAAGTTCATCCGCACGAGTTAATGGGTACCATATTGCTTTGGGCTGCCATCTGCGGATTTGCCGGTGCGAAGCTATTTAATGGCTTAGAGAACTGGGACGATTTTATGAAAGACCCGGTTGGTATGTTAGTAGGTACCAGTGGTTTTACATTTTATGGTGGTTTAATATGCGGTGGCGCAGCCGTGTTATATATTGCCTGGAAACATGGTATTAAACCATTAACCATGCTTGATATTGGCGGCCCGGGCATGATGTTAGCTTATGGAATAGGCCGTATCGGCTGCCAGATGAGCGGTGACGGTGATTGGGGTAAAGTAAACATTAATCCTAAACCAAATTGGTTAGGATGGGCACCAGATTGGATGTGGGGATTTAACTTTCCGCATAATGTAAATGATGAGGGGTTGCAAATTCCTGGTTGCATTGGTAAATTTTGCCATGTGCTACCGGCACCGGTTTATCCGACTTCATTTTATGAAAGTACAGTATGTATTTTACTGTTCCTGTTTTTATGGAGCATCCGCGACAGGATAAAGATACCTGGTGTGTTTTTCGGGATTTATTTAATATTGAATGGTATCGAGCGTTTCCTGATCGAATTTATCAGGGTTAATACCCGTTACCATATCGGTAATTTTTCATTCCCGCAAGCACAATTAATCGCGGTATGTTTATTCATTGCAGGCGTTATCTTAGTTATCCCGGCGTTTACCAATAAAAAACCAGCTGTAAAACATGGTTAGTGCCTTATCAAAAAAAATAATTGATAACCAGGTTGCACGATTTATCTTTTCGGCAGGAGCAGGTTTTTTAGTTGATATATCTGCCTTTTATTTGTTCTACCACAATTTACTTATCCAAAAGCATTATCAAATATTTAATGCAACGGTACGTAATTCAACCATATCATTGGCTATATCTTTTTTTTTAGGCGTAATGGTTAACTTTTTGATTACCCGCTATGTGGTTTTTACTGAATCGAAATTAGCGCCGTACAAACAATTTCTGAGGTTTATCTCCGTAGCCATTATTGGTTTCTTTGCCAATTTGGGTGTGATTAAAATCCTGATACAGACGTTCGGGATGTACCCACCTGTTGCACGTATCGTGGCTGCATTAAGCCTGTTTTTCGCTAGTTTTTTTGTACACAAATTATTTTCATTCAGCTTATCGTTAAGGCACCATGCAGTACCCACAGATCACAAGTAGTGTAGTTGAAATAGCAAAAAAAGCCGGAGCATTCATCCGCGAACAACGAAAAATATTTGATCCTACAAAAATAGAATACAAAGGGCTAAATGACCTGGTATCCTATGTTGATAAAACCGCAGAGCAAATTATTGTAGCAGGTCTTGAAGAATTACTTCCTAAAGCCGGATTTATCACCGAAGAAAAGACTAAAACGAAACTTGCCGAAAGATTTAACTGGATAATTGATCCATTAGATGGTACTACCAATTTCATTCACGGCCTGCCCGTATTCTCTGTAAGTATCGCATTAAAAGAATACGATGAACTGGTTTCGGGCGTGGTTTATGAAGTTAACCAGAACGAATGCTTTTATGCGAGTAAAGGTTCGCCAGCCTATTTAAATGGTAACGAAATTAAAGTGAGTGCGAATGCCACTGTTGCCTCAAGCTTATTAGCTACAGGATTTCCTTACTACGATTTTACCAAGCAACCAGCCTATATAAATCTGTTTACAGAATTGATGAAAAATTCCCATGGATTACGCCGTATGGGTTCGGCAGCCGTGGATCTGGCATATACAGCCTGCGGTCGATTTGATGCCTTTTACGAATACAATTTAAATGCCTGGGATGTTGCTGCCGGAATATTGATTGTAAAGCAAGCAGGAGGGGATGTGATCAATTTTACAGGTGGCGATGAAGTGATTGATGCACGTGAGTTAGTTGCCACCAATGGCAAGATTACAGGGGAGTTACTGGAATATATTCAAAAGTATTTTAAGTAGTTTTGAATAATGATTTCTTGATTTAAAGATTACCTGAAATGAAAATCTGATAATCCTTTAATTGCACAAATCAAGGTTCAGACGCCTTAAAACAAAAAACACCGATCACTATCTACAAGCAATCGGTGTAACTAATAAAATTGGAGTATTATATGTTATAATGCTTCAGAAACCACTTCGGTAACCTCAGGCACCATACGTTTTAATAAGCTTTCGATACCTGCTTTTAAGGTAACGGTTGATGAAGGGCATCCGCTGCATGAGCCTCTAAGCTCCACAGTAACTACACCAGCATCGTCAAACGATTTGTAAGTGATAGCGCCACCGTCAGATTCCACAGCAGGGCGCACGTAATCATGTAATATTTGCTGAATTTTAACTTCAATATCCGATCCTTCAAAATCACCGGCTTCAGGTTGCTCTTCTGTTTGAACAGCTAATTCAGCTTCAACAGCGCCCTTAACAAACTCTTTTAATATTGGTAAAAGATCGTCCCATTCGGTACCTTCTGTTTTGGTAACCGTAACAAAGTTACTTGCGAAGAAAACACCATTTACAAATGAAAATTTATATAGTTCCTTTGCAAAAGGAGATTTTTCAGCACTTTCCTTAGTAGCGAAATCGGCACTGCCATTAATCAACAATTTGTTTACAATAAACTTCATTGTTGCCGGGTTCGGGGTCGACTCTGTATATACGTTGATATTCATTTTGATTACACTTTAATATTCGGTTAACAAATTTAGGCAGCTTTTTGATTTATTTAACACTGTTAAGTAGTTATGACCTGTACATGACTTTATGATGTGAAGATATGCAAATGGGCGGATGTGCAGATATTTAGCATAAAATAATGACTTTTTTCATCTACACATTTGCACATCCTCAAATACCTGTATAATTAGAAGGCGTTACCTTTTTAATTTCTTCTTTAACGCTATCACTAACATTCAACGTTGCTACAAATTCTACTATTGTGTTCGCATTGATTTGTGTATTTGTACGGGTAAGCTCTTTTAATGCTTCATAAGGGTTTGGATATCCCTCACGACGTAAAATCGTTTGGATCGCTTCAGCCACTACAGCCCAATTTGCTTCCAGATCAGCACTTATCGCGGCTTCATTCAACAATAACTTGTTTAAACCTTTGATGGTTGATTTCATCGCGATTACCGTATGTCCGATAGGTACGCCAATATTGCGCAGCACTGTTGAATCAGTTAAATCGCGCTGTAATCTTGATATCGGCAGTTTAGCTGCCAAATGCTCAAATATTGCGTTAGCCAAACCTAAGTTGCCTTCAGAATTTTCAAAATCTATAGGATTTACTTTATGCGGCATGGCTGATGAACCAACTTCACCGGCTTTGATTTTCTGCTTAAAGTAATTCATAGAGATATAGGCCCACATATCACGGTCAAGGTCGATCAGGATATTGTTTATTCTTTTCAGTGCATCACATTGCGCAGCAAAGTTATCGTAATGCTCAATTTGGGTAGTGAATTGTGATCTGCTCAGCCCTAAAATATCATTCACAAAATGATTACCGAAGGTTTTCCAATCGATAGAACCATAAGCAATATTATGCGCATTAAAATTTCCTGTAGCACCGCCAAATTTGGCTGAGTAAGGCACTTGTTTTAATAAACGCAATTGGTTTTCCAAACGCTCGACAAAAACCTGTATCTCTTTACCTAAACGTGATGGTGAAGCCGGCTGACCATGAGTATGTGCCAGCATCGGTATTTTATCCCAATCCGCTGAATATTTCTTTAACAGGGTTATAAGCTCATCCAATAAAGGATAATAAACATCATTCAAAGCCAATTTAAAGCTGTAGGGGATGGCTGTATTATTGATATCCTGTGAAGTTAATCCAAAATGGATAAACTCTTTCAGATCGGCTATATTAAGCTTGTCAAACTCTTTTTTAATGAAGTATTCAACGGCTTTAACATCGTGATTGGTGGTTTTTTCTATCTCCTTAATGCTTTGAGCATCAGCCTCGCTAAAGTTTCTGTAGATGTCGCGTAACTTTTCCGATTGATTTTTATCAAAGTTTTGTAACTGCGGTAATGGATGCTCACACAGGGCGATGAAATATTCAATTTCAACATATACCCGGTATTTGATCAGTGCATACTCAGAAAAGTAATCGGCCAGTTGCGCGGTTGCATTGTGGTAGCGGCCATCGATAGGAGATATTGCTGAAAGCGGGGAAAGCGACATAGTATTAGTTTTTTGCAAAGGTAACAATTATGCTGATTGTGCGTAAAAAGTAATTTGGAATGGAAACTTTGAAATCTAAAAATGTTTCCATAGTTTTGTTTCGGAGTTACAATGATAGCAATAGAAAGAATAATTGAGGGTGGCGAAGAGCTTTTTTTAAAGGCTGGGATAAAGAGCGTTACAATGGATGATATTGCCAAACACCTTGGTATATCTAAAAAAACCATTTATCATTTTTTTAAAGATAAGAATGAATTGGTTATAGCGCTTGTAAAAAAGAAGTTGAAGGAAGACGAAGAGCAGATGGAAGAGATCATCAGCAAATCAACCAATGTGATTGAAGAAATGATCAATATGATGAAATGCTCTGAGGATATCATGTCGCGTATTAACCCTATTGTGATACACGATATGCAAAAATACCATCCTGAGGCCTGGAAAGAGTTCCAGAATTTTAAATCAGAGGTTTTGGTATGTACCATGGCACAACTATTGGAAAAAGGAATTAAACAGGGTTACATCAGGCCGGATATTGATGTTAAGATAATTTCGCTAATGCGCGTACATCAGCTTGAACTTGGATTTAATCCTGCTGTGTTTCCAATTGCTGAATATAATACATGGAGCGTGCAACAGCAGTTTCAGGAGCATTTTAACTATGGCGTATGTACCTTAAAAGGTTTTAAACTTTTAGATGAATATAAAACAATTACAGCCAATTAAATCCTGTTGACATACCGTTGTCAGCACCCGTAATAATATTTGAGAAATTAAAAGAGAACCCTATTAACATAGAATATAACAAATGAGAAAACTAATTTTTACAGGAATACTTTTTTGCATTATAGCTGCAAAAAGCTATGCGCAACAAGCTCCGCCTGATACTGTTAAAACGCATAACTTTAGTCTGGCTGAGTGCATTAGCTATGCCTATCAACACCAGGATTCTGTTGTGAATGCAGGTTTGGATGTTAAAAGTGCAGATTACAAAGTAAAAGAAACCATTGGCCAGGGGCTACCACAAATTAGTGGAACTGCACAGTTTCAGGATTATCTTAGATTACCTGTAACCCTGGTAGATGTATCGTCATTTGAACCAACCGTGCCTAAAGGTACTTTAGCGCCCTTTAAACTGGGTTTAAATTATCAAACTACTGCCGCCCTTAATCTTACCCAAAAGATTTTTGATGGTACTTATTTAATTGGTGTAAAGGCAAGTAAAACTTATAAGGAGCTTTACCAGCGTAGTTTAACCCGCTCGCGTATTGAAACCAATGTTAATGTTACCAAGGCATACTATCAGGTTTTGGTAAGTAACGAGCAAATTAAATTGCTTGATGCTAACAT
>Ga0302224_10001117_pt1 | contig 11796 bp, 8 predicted proteins | sample II_Palsa_E3_1_FD_193520 | JGI IMG/M metagenome (GOLD analysis project Ga0302224, IMG submission 193520) | Peat permafrost microbial communities from Stordalen Mire near Abisko, Sweden - II_Palsa_E3_1 | ecosystem: Environmental > Terrestrial > Soil > Palsa > Peat permafrost | place: Sweden... | reverse complement strand
CCGGCTGGAAAAGCAGCACCGCTCCGCAACCCGCGAGGAGCCACGCCTTCATCCGTGGCGTATGCGAGATTTTCATCGGGGATGCGCGCTTTGTGCCTCTATAGGTATCTCAATAATCTGCTCATGGCATGCCAATGCTCAGGGCGATAAGTCAATGCGCTCCGGCAAGCCTGCTTATGAAACTTTGGTGTGCGAAGGGCATTCCCTTCGAGAGAGATTCTGGGTGACTGCCGCAAAATCTCCTCGGCCCTGACGTATGCCTTTGGGTGAAGCTTCCCAAGTGGCGGATCTTCGGAGCCGTGATCCGAACCGCGGACAAAGACACATCGCTGGCGATACCCGGCTAAGCAAATGATTTTTTGGCGGCAGTCAGGTTACTGCGGGGCGCGCAACGCCGGCAAAGCCTCGAAATTCGGATTGCCTTGAGTGGCTGGGAGACTGGCGTCGCATCAAGTAGGCATACACCCACTAGCGGGCGACGCCCTTTATCGCCCATAGTCTATGGTGATTATAGAGATGGCCGGTGAACCACACGAACAACTTGATCCCTAGGCACCACGTCCTGAGAGCCGACGCCGACCTGCAAGCCAGGCTCGGGGCGGTAGTCAGGGCTTGCCGTCACCGACTTGGCGTCACGCAGGAGGAACTGGCATGGAGGGCCGGTATCCACCGCACGTACCTTGCCGATATCGAGCGGGGTAAGCGCAACGTGACGCTTCGGACTGCCGCGAATCTGTCGAGGACGCTCCAGATCACCATTGGGCACCTTTTCGCGCACGCCGCCGAACCGTCTGCAACCGCACCGCGCATTGACTCGGGACTGGTGCCGAACGAGGTGCGAGATATCTTGCTGGTGGAGCATCACCAGAGGGCGGCAGCCGAGACGGCGCGCGCATTCGCGCGGGCGAGGCTTGCGAACCCAATCAAGATCGTCCGCGACGGTGAGGCCGGGTTGAATTTCCTGTTCGGCACCGGACGGTATGCCAGGCGCAAGCAGGTGCGGCCGCAGTTGATCCTTCTCGTTCTCGACCTGCCTGGGATGTCGGGTTCGGAATTCCTGCGACGAGTCGCTGCCGACGAGCGCACGAGCGACATACTCGTCCTGGTCCTGACGGTTTCGAAACGACGGCGGAAATAGCGACCGCGGCCTGCTCGGCACGGGCGACGAGAGCGCAATAGCGTCAGGACGGACATCACGTCGCCCAAGGTGCGCGGCCGCCATCTTGGGAGGCAGCGCCGGGCCGCCGAATAGCGCAGGGCGTTATCCCCCGGTGCCGAATTGTTCCCGCCCGTCGGTGCAGCGCCGCTCATAACCCCGACCCTGAATTGTCACTTATAGTCTATTGTGGAGGCTGTTACACTGAACCGAGTGGCAAAAAAACACCGAGCACCGGCGCCCCATTCAGACCTCCAAGGTAAGCTCGGCGCAGCCGTGCGGGCCCGTCGGCACGAGCTAGGAATTACGCAGGAGGAGCTTGCATGGCGGGCCGACTTGCACCGCACTTATGTCGCGGACGTTGAGCGAGGTGCGCGCAATGTGACGCTCTGGACCATCGCCAACTTAGCGAAGGCACTGCAGATCACCGCTGGCAATCTGCTCTCCCATGCCGCCACGCCTCCTGGCATGGCGCTGCGCAATGACGATGCATGGGCGCCCGATGAAGCGCGGGAGATCTTGCTCGTGGATCACAGTTCCACGGTGGCCGTCACAATGGAGCGCGCCTTCGAGCGCGCGAAGCTTGCGAACCCAATCAAAATCGTCCGCGATGGCGAGACCGGGTTGGATTACCTGTTCGGCACCGGCAGGTACGCAAAGCGAAAGCCGGCGCGACCGCAATTGATCCTGCTCGTTCTCGACCTGCCCAGGATGTCGGGCCGGGAATTTCTGCTGCGCGTCAGAGGCGACGAACGAACGCGGGACATACCCGTCGTGCCCCTTGCGGTTTCGCATCCCTCACGTTGCCATTGATTTCGACCGGCTGAGTGCCGAGACCGGCATCGCGAAGCCGCGCAGATTCGAAAGCGCAGCCGAGGTCGTCCCGCGGGGTTTGGAGATGGCGCCGCATTCGCGTCGCCCTGTGGGTAGACTGGAAATTGCTCTTGTCGAGGAAAGACATGCGCCCCGTGCGGCAGGTATGCACCCCATAGCGCCCTGCCAAGACGTCACTTATAGTAGACGGAGATATCCGACACAGTTCATTCGAATCCGGAGAATTGTAGCTTCTGCGAGGACGGCTGGGCATCGGATGAACAAGTCACAAAACGCCCCGTGAAAAAGATTACCGTCCTGATAACGGACGATCATGCGTTCTTTCGGCAGGGTTTGTGCGCATTGTTGAAAGCGGAGAGCGACATCGACGTGGTCGGGAAGGCGCGGAATGGTCGTGAAGCGGTGAGGATGGCGCGAACCCTTCGGCCAGACGTCATCCTGATGGACATCGCCATGCCGGTCCTCAATGGCTTCGAGGCGACGCGCCAGATCCTCGCGGCCAACCCCGCGGCCAAGGTTCTTATTCTTTCAGCGCACCGAGACGACGAGTATGGCGAATTCATGGCCGCTGCCGGCGCCGTGGGTTTCCTGGAGAAGCGGTCAGCCAGCAAGGTTCTCAGCAAGGCGATCCGCGAAGCCGCCAAGGGCAATCTGTTCTTCAGGCCGGCCATCGCCAAGCGAATTGCCCGCGACGGAAAAGCTTTAGCGCGGCCGCGAATTTCTGCACGAAGCAAGAAAGGGACTGCGTCATCGGTCCGTAGGTAAGCGACTTTCCCATTGATGAATCGAGCCGCGACAAACCTCGTACTTCTGTGTTTAAATTGCCGCGCCAACCGGGTAGCCCAGGTTCGTTAGGGATGCCCGTCATCCATTACACTCGACCAAGGTGGTGGACGCCGAGGGAGTCCACGCGCCTCCGAGTGGCTAGGCTGTTTTAGTTGCAGCTGGTTGCACGATCTTGCGTTTAGCGCTGGCGATGCGCCGTTGCTCCGAAATTGGTGCGCGCGCATAGATGCACGGGCGGTCTCTCGCGCGGTCACCTGCTCGGTGTCTAGCTAACGGTCCTTTATGAAACAGCTACGCCGGCATTCTGAAATTGCGGCCTATAGAGTCTACAATTTATCAGGTTAGTCGCCGCTTAAGGCCTCCATTGGTGAAACATTTGCAGCGCGGCGCGATGGAATTAGGCAGGCGGCTAACGATACGGCGGCGATCACGACGGCCGTACTAACCAAAGTCGCGACCGGGAAAGGGGGTGCCTCAAAGAGGAGTTGTCCCACGATTCGCTCAACCAGAGCGGTGCCAATCACCCCGAGGACTATTCCGATGGTCAGCTGCCTTAACCCGATAAAAAGAAATAGCCGGCAAATTGCCAACGGTTGGGCTCCGAGCGCCATTCTTACGCCGATTTCCCTGCGGCGCTGAGCAACCGCGTACGCCAACACTCCGTAAGTGCCCATTCCGGCGAGCAAAAGTGAAACTGCGGAAAATATACCCCATAAAAACACAGGCGAACGCTGCGTAACGAGGCTATTGGAGATCCGGTCGTCCATGGATCGAATATCGTGAACGGGAAGTTCCGGATCAATCTCCCCAACGGCCGACCGAAGCGAGGAAGCTAGGAAATCTGGCGCCATGCTTGTGCGGGCGACAACCTCGACGTTGGACGATTGCAGACCAAATGGATAATAGATCGAATCGAGCGCGTGATTTTCGGTGAGGCCGTCTTGCTTCACTGATCCGACGACACCGACAATGGTGACTGCCTTCGATGGGTTCGTTTGAGGCAACCCCTCGTAAAAGCGCTGTCCGACGGCGCCTCCTTGTGGCCAGTAATGTCGGGCAAAATTCGCGTCGACCACGCAGATCCGCTCCTTGCGGTGAGAGTCGGCGGCTTCAAGAAGCCGACCCTCCTTCAAGGGAATGCCCATTGCCGCAAAATAGGCGCCGTTGACCCCAAACGTATTGTTGATGCTTGGCGGTTCTCCAACTTTTGGAGTGCGGCCCAGAATGAACACATTATCGGTGTCACTCATGCCCTGGAGTGGGAGCGAGGTGACAATACCGACGGATACCATGCCTGGCAGATGCTGCACCTTTTCCAGCAGTCGGTCGGTGAACTCGAGACGCGCCGCATTGTCCTTGTAGGACTCCCAAGGCAGTGAAACTTCCCCAGTGAGGACGTGATCGGGGCGAAAACCCGGATCCACCGCCATCGCCCGCCTCAGGCTGGTGCCGAGCTGGCTCGCCCAAGCGAGAAGGACGAACGCGAGGCCAATCTGAGCGACAATGAATCCATTGCGCAGGCGCTGTGCCCCACGACCAGTCGTTCCGCCGCGCGACTCGGCCTTCAGGGAGTTGGCCAGGTGATTGCTCACGTTGAACCATATGATGGGGACCGCGATCAGCACCCCAAGGAGAACGGCCCCGGCAACAGCCACAAACATCAGCGTTCCGTCGACCCTGATATCCGATCCCAAGGGCAGTTGACTTGCCCCGAGCAGCCCCAGCATTCGGATACAGAATGCCCCAAAAATAAGCCCCAGAACCCCGCCCGTGAGAGTGAGCGTGATGGTTTCGATCAGTACGTCACGGGAAACGTGATGACTGCCGGCCCCCAACGACTGCCTGATCGCGAGTTCCTTGGCTCGGTCACAAGCCCGAATAAGCAACAGGTTCACGATGTTGACGCCACCGATGATCAGCAGCAGAAGAGCGCCCCCTTGCAGCATCAGCAGCATGGGGCGGACTTGGCGCACATGGTCGGCTTGGAGGGGAGCCACAAATGAGCGAAACCCGGCGGCGGCCACCTCTTTCGCATAGGGATACTCGGCCGCATGCGCTGCATTGTGGGCATCAATTTGTGATTGCGCCGTAGAAACTCCATAACCAGGCCTCAGGCGCCCGATCATCTCCGCGTTTCCGCTGTATCTGCGGTCAATCCCCCGCTCTACGGGATCGGATGCGAGTGGCAGGAAAATCTGAGCTTTGGAGGAGAGAAAACGAAAGTCCTGGGGAAGGATTCCCACGATCGTCTTGGCGACTCCATTTACCCGCACCTTTTGCCCAAGCGCCCGAGGATCGGCATCGAAGTGCTGCCTCCAGTAAGAATCGGTGAGCACCACCACGTTCGCGGATTGATAGGTCATCTCGTCCTCATTGAAAGTGCGCCCCGCAACCGGGCGCACGCCGAGCGTGGCGAAGAACTCGGGCGTTATTCTAAAGAGTTCCTCGCGGCCAATGGAGCCCCCCTCCCCGAGATTTGCGTGATCGCTTCGAAAAGCCGAAATGCTTGAAAAGGCAGGGATAATCCCACGACGTTCATAATAGCTGGTCAGGGACGAACCGCCGCGGTCAATGCCAGCTTTGGGATAGCTATTGTAAACAGTCACCAATTGATCCGCATCCGGAAACGGAAGGGCTCTCAGGAGAACTGAATCTACGACCGCGAAAATGGTGAGATTGGCTCCGATGCAAACCGCGAGCGTAGTAAGTGTAATTGCCGTGAAGCCCGGTGATTTAGCTAAACGACGCATTGTCAGTCGTAGGTGTGTGATCATCGCCGGTGTCCTATTTTCGCATGGAGTGTGCCAATATCGCTGATCGTCGTATGCTATTACCGTTTATTGTTTTACGAATCATTGGTGAATGGCAACAGAGCGCACGGCGCTCGGAAACGAGACTTGCCGTTCCCGCAAGTGGGACATCGAGTGCTATGTGATTTCATGGCCCTGTGAGTTACCGACTGCCCCGGCAATCTCGGTCAGGTGCGACTTGTTCGATAAACGGTCTGTTGAACACCTGGCTGAGCAAGGACGCAAATATATTTGGTGATCGCGCAATGGCCGAACGCATCGCTCTTTTGACCAAATGGCGCCTACTCGATCCCATCAGCCACTTTGAAGCTAGGTCGATAAATTACGTTCTGTAAACTGGTGGACGCGGAGGGACTCGAACCCTTCGTCCAATAGGCGAAACTACGAACTTAGGATCTGCATTGTCATTCTGCCTCAATCGCAGGCGAGCGGACCTTCCCGATCATTCGGCCCGGAGGGTCTCCGCAGGATCGACCCGCGCAGCGCGCCGGGCAGGAATCCAGCACGCAAGAAGCGCTACGCTAACGAGCAATGCCGAACTTGCGGCCACGACAAGCGGATCCTGGCCCAAAATACCGGGCATAAAGGAGGCGAGCAGGCGGGCGAGCGCGAAGGCCCCGGCAATCCCGAGAACCAGCCCTGTTGCGGCAAGGCGAACGCCCTGACCGAGAATAAGCAGGGCGATGTCCCGCAATTGGGCGCCAAGCGCAACACGAATGCCGATCTCCGCGGTGCGCTCGACCACCAGTTGCGAAATTACCCCGTAGAGACCGAGCGTGGACACCAGAAGCCCCGAGATTGCCATGGCCAGAATCCCGTTGGCCAGGAGGTTGTTCCAGCGGCGTATCGATTCGAGGGAGTGGTCGATCGAAGCCACTTGGTATACGGCCAGGTCGGGATCGACCCGGGCCACCGCCCGGTGCAGGGCGTCGGCCACGGAATCCGGAGCCACGGAAGTGCGCAGTACGACAGAGAAGTAATTCCCCCCGGTTTGGGCCATCGGCCGGTAAATCTGCAAATGCGCCGCTGTGTTGCTGTCGAACGGGAAGCTCACGTCGTTGACCACCCCCACCACCTCCATCCAATCGCGTTTGGCCGGATCCGCGCCGCCTATCCGCTTCCCCAGCGGATTGCCATTGGGCCAGAATTTCTGAGCAAGCGTCTGGTTGATGACGATGACAGCCGGGGAACCGGAACGGTCTAGTGCCGTGAAATCCCGCCCTTGCAGAATCTTCACGCCGAGCACGTCAAAATAGCCCGGAGTTGTCGTATTTGAGTCGGCGACGGGCGCCTGTCCCGATGCCACAGTGGTCCCCTCCTCGACCACCGGGCGCGAATTGTAGAAGCCGCCCAGCGGGAGGATGTCGCAGGTGACGGATCGTTCGACCCCCGGCACCGAAGCCAGCTCTTCGTTCAGCCTGCTGTAGAAGGCGCTGCACTTTTCGACGCCGCCATACTTGTTGCCCGGCAGCGCAAAGCGGCCGCTCAGCAAGTGATCCGTTCGCCAGCCGTAGTCCCGCTGCATCGCCTTGCTAAAACCCCGCATGAAATAGCCGGACCCGGAGAGGAGCACGAGGGTCAGGGAGAGTTCGATAACGACAAGCGCGTGGCGCAGCCGATGCCGCGACCGGTCTCCCGTCATGCCCCTGCCGGACTGCTTCAGGCCGGCGTTTGGGTCCACCCGGGACGCGAACCAAGCCGGGGCGATGCCGAAGAAAGCGCCGGCCGCCAAAGCGGCAAACAGGGCGAAGCCTAGTACGCGCACATCGATCGAAAGGCGCGGGGGCACCTCATTCTCCCACAACAGGGCGATCTGCCTGCCCAGAATCCGGTTGGTGCCCACGGCGACCAAAACCCCGACCGCGCCGCTGACCATAGCCAGCGCCAGGCTTTCGGTAAGCAGCTGGCGCAATAGCCGGAACCGCGATGCCCCAAGTGCGATGCGAATCGCGTATTCCCGGGCGCGGCCCGAGTTTCGCGCAAGCTGAAGATTGGCCAGGTTGGCGCATGCGATCAGAAGGACGGCAGCCGCCAGCCCAATGACAATCCAGGCAAAGCTTTCAACGCTAACTTCCCCGATGGGGGTCAGGCGGAATCCGCTCTGGGCGTCTGTCAGGGGATATTCACGGCCCAAACGGACTGCGATGGCATTCAGATTCGTCTGTGCGTTGGCGATCGTCGATCCGGGCTTGAGCTGCGCGACCGCCTGCAGCCAGCGCCCGTCGCGGCCCTTTACGACATCCGGGCTCAGCACCAAGGGTCTCCAGATATCCTGGGAGCCCCAAACCATGGAAGTGTCGAACTGTTCCGGCATGACGCCGACCACCTGAACGTCCTCGCCATCAAGCCTCAAGGACCGGCCCACGATCGCCGGATCACCGGCGAACCGCTGGCGCCAGAATCGATAGCTCAGAACCACCACCTCGTTGTGGCCGGGTTTGGCCTCCGCAGCGCCAAAGACACGTCCCAGCAGCGGCGGCACGCCCATCATCGCGAAGAAATCGCCGTCGACCGCGAAGGCGCGCACCCGCTCGGCCGGCTGGCCGGGCGACGAGATGCTGTAATCTGGAAAATCGATGATCGAAAACCGTGCGAAAACCTCGTTCTGAGCCTTGACGTCCAATATATCGCCAGGGGAATGGGGGCCCATTCCGCCTCCCTCGAGGGACGTGTGGTATATGAGAACGACGCCCTTGGGCCTCTCGAACGGCAGCGGCCGGAGGGCGACCGCATTGACGAAGCTAAACGTCGTCGTGTTCACCCCGATTCCCAGCGCAAGGGTCAGGATCGCAGTTGCGGCGAACCCCGGGTTCTTGCATAGGGACCGGGCGGCGTAACCCAGGTCCTGGATGAGCTGCTCGATCCACGGGAACCCGCGGACGTCCCGGTAGGACTCCTGCACCTGATCGACTCCGCCGAACTGCCGCAACGCCGCCGCACGGGCCTCCTCGGGCGGCATCCCAGCGAGGATGTTGGCCTCCGTCGCCATCTCCAGGTGGGTCCGGATCTCCTCGGACAGCTCAGCCTCGATTCTCCCCTTGTGAAAGATTGCCTGCAGGCGGAAGGCGAACTGCCGAAGCCAGTTCATGGCGGTAAGTCGGTTAGATCGCCTTAAGCATCAGGTTGATGGTGCTCGAAAGCTTCTCCCACCTCGCCGTCTCCTCCATCAACTGCCTCCTGCCTCCGGAGGTCAGCGAATAGAACCGAGCCTTGCGGTTGGCGGCCGAGACGCTCCATTCGCCCTTGATCCATCCCTTTGCCTCTAGCCGGCACAGGGCGGGATAAAGCGAGCCCATTTCCACAAGGAAAACTTCACCGGACATCACGTGGATCCGCTGCGACAGGCCGAAGCCGTGCATCGCGTCATGTTGGAGCGCAGTGAGGATCAACAGGTCGAGGGTGCCCTGCAGCAATTCGAATTTTTCGGTGGCCATGGCTATATCTTTAGAGCGTCTATATGAGAAGCGTTGCCCCCTCTCCTTTAGAACGTCAACAGGAAAAGTCGTCCCTCCCCAGCACCGTCCGAATAGGGGTGATCTTAAGAATACCAGATCTCTGTGAGGCCCTGTCTTCGCGGAGAATTTAGTTCTCCATTATGAATGGGTAAAGTGGTGGACGCCGAGGGACTCGAACCCCCGACCCCCTCGGTGTAAACGAGGTGCTCTAACCAACTGAGCTAGGCGTCCGCACCGGTCAGACTGCCGCGAGCGCAGCCCTGGGCCTTAGCAGGCCCTCATGAATCATGAGCTCCGCGATCTGCACGGCATTGAGCGCGGCGCCCTTCCAGAGATTGTCCCCGCTCGCCCAGAACGCCAGTCCGTTGGGGAGCGCCGTGTCGAGGCGGATCCGGCCCACCCCGCATTTTTCGACACGGCTGAAGTCGAGCGGCGTCGGGTAATCCTGATGGGAGGGATCGTCCACGAGCTGTGCGCCCGGAAACGCGGCCACGGCCTCGCGGGCCTCCTTGACGCTGACCGGGCGCTCGAATGCGGCATGGATCGCGACTGAATGGGCGCGAATGACCGGCACCCGAACGCATGTCGCGGACACCGGCAGCTGCGGAAGGCCCATGATCTTGCGGCTCTCGAGCATCATCTTCGTCTCCTCGACCGTGTAGCCGTTCGGCTCGAAGGCGTCGACCTGCGGGATGACGTTGAACGCAATCTGGTGGGGAAAGACCTCGCGCGGCAACACGGTCCCCTTCGTGTGCGCGAGGACCTGCGCCTCGAGCTCGCGGACCGCCTCGGTTCCCGCTCCCGACACGGACTGGTAGGTCGCGGCGATGTACTGCCTGAGACCGAATCGCCGGTGCAGGGGCCAGATCGCCATGAGGGCCACCGCGGTCGAGCAGTTGGGGTTGGCGATGATCCCCTTGTGGCGCCTCAGCGCCTCCGGGTTGATTTCCGGAATCACGAGCGGGACGTCGGGATCGAGCCTGAAGGCGGAGCTCTTGTCGATCACCAGGCAGCCGGCCTTGACGGCGTCCGGAGCGAGCGCGCGGGCGACCGGGCCGCCGGCGGCGAAGAATGCGACGTCCAGGTTGGCGAATACCCCACGCCGCGCCGCCTCAACGATGATCGCCCGACCCGCGAACTCTACCGTCTTTCCGGCAGACCGGTCCGAGGCGAAGAGTCGGAGCGCGGACACGGGGAAGCCGCGCTTCTCGAGAATGCGCAGCAGTTCTTGACCGACGGCACCTGTGGCGCCGACGATACCGACCGTGAAGGATGCCGTTTTGTCCATGGAATCGCCCTGGGAATCGTTCAACAAAACCCGATCTGCCCTCGGCATCAAGCAAACAGACCGGGTCATCATCGTGCGGCTGAAGGACTCCACCCTCCAACTTCGGAAGAAGGGCCGCATTGTAAAAGCTTATGTCATATCGGGTTCCAAACGTCCCTTCTCGAATGTCGCGAATTCCATGGGCACCCCGCTCGGGCTCCACGCGATCGCGGAGCGGATCGGTGCAGGCCAGCCGTCGGGCACGGTCTTCAAGTCCCGGGTGCCGACGGGCCTGCATTTCTCGGAGATCCCCATGGAGGAGGTCGGCACCGGCAACCTCATCACGAGCCGCATCCTCTGGCTTCGGGGCCTCGAGACCGGCGTGAACTTGGGCGGCGGCGTCGACACCTACAAGCGGTATGTGTACATCCACGGCACGCAGCGCGAGGACAGGATCGGGGAGCCCCTGAGCGCCGGGTGCATCCTGATGCGCAACGCGGACGTCATCGGGCTGTACGACGAGGTCCGCGTCGGCGACCTGGTCTGGATCGGGGCATAGGCGGGATCCCCGCGCTGCCCGCCGGCGGATCGCTACCGGAGTTTCCCGAACAGCAGCCGCAGGGAATTGAGGCACACGATGACCGTGCTTCCCTCGTGCGCCACCACGCCCGCCGCGAGGGGGACGGCCCCGAACATCGTGGCGATCACCATGACCACCACGACGCCGAGCGAGATCCCCAGGTTCTGGCGGATGATCGCGCGGGAGCGGCGGCTCAGCCGATGGGCCGCCAGGAAGTTCTCGATCCGGTCGTTCATGAGTATGACCTCGGCCTGCTCCAGCGCGGCGTCGCTCCCGCGGGCCCCCATCGCGACCCCGACGTCGGCGGCCGCGAGGCTCGGGGCGTCGTTCACCCCGTCGCCCACCATCGCGACCGTGTGGCCCTCGTCGTGGAGCGCGCGGACGGCCGCCACCTTCCCCTCAGGGGAAAGTCCCGCCCTGACCTCGTCGAGGCCGAGCTCCCGCGCGACCGATTCCGCGGCGTGCCTGCGGTCGCCCGTCAGCATCACGGTGCGGACCCCCATGGCCCTGAGCTCGCGCAGGACGGCGGCCGACTCCGCCCGTATCCTGTCCTTGAGGAGCAGGCGGCCGATCAGCTCCCTTCCCACCACCCACACCTCGCTCAACTCCGCGGAGGCGGGCGGAAGGCTGCGCGCCCATTCGGCGAGCGGACCCTCCTCCAGGAGCTCCCTCCTGCCGAGAAAGAGCGTCGATCCGCCAACGCGCCCCTTCAGCCCCTGCCCGGTGATCGACCGGAATTCCTCCGCCTCGGCGACCTGGATGCCGTCGGCCCTGACGCGTCGCAGGATCGCCCGGGCTATCGGGTGCTGCGACTTGGCCTCGAGGGCGCCCGCCATCTCGAGCACCTCGCGCTCGCGGCCCGTCGGGAAACTCTCGATCCGCTCGACGAAGAGTTCGCCCGTGGTGAG
>Ga0302224_10001102_pt1 | contig 11873 bp, 7 predicted proteins | sample II_Palsa_E3_1_FD_193520 | JGI IMG/M metagenome (GOLD analysis project Ga0302224, IMG submission 193520) | Peat permafrost microbial communities from Stordalen Mire near Abisko, Sweden - II_Palsa_E3_1 | ecosystem: Environmental > Terrestrial > Soil > Palsa > Peat permafrost | place: Sweden... | reverse complement strand
TCCGAAGCTCAGGCCCTCGAAGGATTCCGTCATGCTTTGCACCTGGCCACGGATGCTGATCCGCGTCCCCTTGGGGAGGTCCTTGTTCTCCTTGGCGACGATCTTGCGAACCCCTTGCGCCACGGAATTCAGGTCCATCCCCCTAACGCCCGCCAGCACATCATAAGTCGGCTTGGGGTTGTAATGGGTGATGTTGCTCGGCGAAGCTCCGCGATCCAGCGAGGCGATGCTCCCCAGCAGCTGTGCCGTCGGATCGAAGGCCTGGCCCGGCACCAGCATCGACGACGGGATCACCGGCTGGTTCTCCAGGGCGTTGATCGAGTCGATCGTGTACTGAGGCGTCTGGACCAGCACGCTGTACTGAACGCCGGTCTTGGTGTCCTCCCAGAAATTGGGGTTCTGCTGGAGTGTGCCGCTGAGCGAGATCAGCATGTCATTCGCCACGTCGCGCTGGGTGAGGCCGGCGTAGCTGGCCTGGGTGCGGTCGACGTTCATCAGGAGAGTGGGGGCATTGGGGACCTGCTCTACCCGGACGTCGGAGGCGCCCGTCAGGCCCTCCACCTGGCGGGCGATCCTGCGGGCGGTGACGAAGTTCTTGGGCTCGTCCGACGGCGATCCCTCGATCTGGATGTCGATCGGGGCGGCTATGCCGAAGTTCAGCACCTGCGTCACGATGTCGGCCGGTGCAAAGAAGAATGTCAGGCGCGGGAACTTGATGCGCAGGTCATGGGCGAGCTTGTCCTGGTAGCCCTCGGTGGGCCGGTGACCCTTCTTGAGGGAGATCAGGATCTCGCCGTCGGCCGAGGACATCAGCGAGCCGTCGCTCAGCGAGAGGTTGATGCCGCTGTTCGGAATCCCGATGTTGTCGAGCAGCGTCTCGATCTCGTCCGCGGGAATGTCTCCACTGATCGTCTTCTCCACCTCGGCATAGATGCGCTCGGTCTGCTCAAGCCTCGTGCCCGGCGCGGCCCTCACGTGGAGCCGGACCTGCCCGGCATCCACGGTCGGGAAGAAATCCCTCCCGATGAGTCCGAACGCCACCAGCACACCCGCGCTCGCCACCATCCCGATCATTATCGCCAGGACGATCCCCCGGTTTTCCAGGCTCCATGTGAGAAGGCTGCCGTAGAAGTTCCGGAGCCTCTCAAACTTCTCGTCAAACTTCCCATGAACCTTCCAGACGTAGTCGTTCATCAGGACGTAGTGCAGGCCCACGACCACGAGGTAGGCGCCGGCGGCCAGCGCGAGGGCGACGAGGGTCGATTGGACGCTGTGCTTGGCGATTGCCGCCGCGATGACGGCCAGACCCAGGATCGGCGCCGCGAACTTCGCGCCCCAAAGGAAAGCGTCGCGGGCGCTTGAGTGCGGATGCCTCGCCTTCGGATTGCTCTCCTTTGCCTTCTCGGGGTCGGCATGGGGGTCGTTCGGGTCCAGCTTGCCGCCATACATCTCGACCTCGCTCGCCAGGAGGTAGTGCACCATCGTCGGCACGAGCGTCCGGCTCAGCAGATAGCTCGTGATCATCGCGAAGGAAACCGCCATCGCCAGGGGGACAAACAGGAACTTGGCCGCTCCGCTGATGAAGACCACGGGAACGAACACGATGCAGATGCACAGGGTCGAGACGAATGCGGGCACCGCGATCTGTGACGCTCCGTCGAGGATCGCCTGCACGAGGCGCTTCTTCTGGTGCAGGTTGCGGTGGATGTTCTCGATCTCCACCGTCGCATCGTCCACGAGGATGCCGACCGCCAGGGCAAGTCCCCCGAGCGTCATGATGTTCATGGTCTCGCCGAGCCAGCTCATGACGATGATCGAGACGAGGATCGACAGGGGGATCGAGATGATGACGACGAGCGTGCTCCTCCAGCTGCCGAGGAATATGAGGATCATGAGCGCCGTGAGCCCTGCGGCTATCGTCGCCTCGCGGACGACGCCCTCGACGGATGCGCGGACATAGAGGGACTGGTCGAACAGGGGGGTGATCTTGAGGCCCTTCGGAACGGCCGACCCGATCTCCCCGAGCGCCTTCTTGACTCCGGCCACGACGTCGAGCGTCGACGCGCCGCCGTTCTTCAGGATGGACAGGAGCACGCCGCGCTTCCCTGAGACATGAACAAGGCTTGTCTGGACCTGGAACCCGTCGCGAACGTTGGCGACGTCCTTTATGTAGACCGGCGTGCCGTTGACGGTCTTGATCGGCAGGTCATTGAGGTCCGAAGCCTTGAGGGGGCTGCTGTTGAGGACCACCGGGTATTCCTGGGTGCCGATCTTTGTCGTCCCGGCGGGCAGGATCAGGTTCTGGGCGCCGATCACCGCCGAGACATCGGTGGGTGAAATGCCCCACGCGTAGAGCCGCTCCGGGTCCAGGTCGACCATGACCTGGCGCTGCTTCCCGCCGTAGGGATAGGGTATCTGGATTCCCGGCACAATCGCCAGTCGAGGGCGCACCGTGTTGATGGCCTGGTCGAACATCCCCTGCTCGGGGAGCGTGTCGCTGGAAAACGACAGCTGCAGGATCGGCACGTTGGAGGCGCTGTACTGGATCACGAGCGGGGGCTGGGTGCCCGGCGGCATCGAGCGGATCGCCGTCTGGCTGATGGCGGTCACCTGTGCTATCGCGGTCTCGATCTTCGCGTTCGGCTGGAAGTATATCTTCACCGTCGCGATGCCATAAAGCGACTGGCTTTCCGTATGCTCGACGTCATTGACCGTCGTCGTCAGGATCCTCTCGAAGCCCGTGATGATGTGCTTCTCCATGTCGTCGGGCGACATGCCGCTGTAGTTGAAGATCACCGAGATGACCGGGATGTTGATGTCCGGGAAGATATCGGTCGGCGTAGTGAAGATGGTGAAAACCCCAAGGATGAGCACCAGCATGGCGACCACCACGAAGGTGTACGGCCGTCTAAGGGCGAGTCGGACGATCCACATGGTCGGCCCTTAGCTCACCCCGGCCTCAAGAACAGATCGCCGCGTCAAATGGATATCCGCCCATTCGCGCGCCGGGAGATTCCGCGACCCTGCCGCTCCGATGGCATTTCCACTGCGCGGCCGCCTGGGATCGCCGGCCGTTGTTTCATTTGGAAGTATATCACGGATAGCTATATGCCTCAGGGAAGGGGCGCCATGACTCCTGTCTCGCAAGGCATCGTCCTTCGAATCCGCACGTTTGCCGATGTTCCCACCCGCCGGAGCATCCTGATCGGCAAGGTTCATGGCCACGGGCATGGGTTTGGACTGTTCACGGATGGATATGACGCGCAATGAATAAGGAGGTTTGAATTAATCAACGCGCCGCCAGCGATACTGCCCGCAAAACGGCTGCATTGTTCCATGGCCCAGCGCGGCTTAACCCCTAAGTATATGACGCCGTGGGTTCCGCGGGACGTCCGCGCCAAATCGGAGCAACACCTATGGGCCTTGAATTTGGGCGAGGATCTGCCGGGTCGTGTCATTCGCGGGCCGGACTTGGAGGTAGGCCTCGAGCTGTTCCGCCGCCTCGGCTTTGCCGCCTTGGATGCCAAGGAGCGCAATGGCGAGGTTCAGGCGGATTTCGGCGAAGGCTGGCATGAGCCGGAGGGCCTCCGCGAATTGCGCGACCGCCTCGGTTGACCTGCCTTGGGCGTTGAGGGCCAGCCCGAGGTTGTTGCGCACCCCGGCATTGCCGGGATTCAGGCGGATCGATTCCTCATATTGGACGATGGCGTCGCCCAAACGGTCGGGCAGCTCCGAAAGCGCGTTTCCAAGGTTGGCATGCGCATCGGCAAGGGCCGGACCGAGGCGCACCGCTTGTTCGTACTGGGCGATGGCGTCATTCAACCGGCCGGGCATTTTCATGAGGGCGGTTCCCAGGTTGTCATGCGCCTCCGCGAATTCCGGCTGCAGGCGCACGGCCTCCTGGAATTCGGCCATAGCCTCGGCCGAGCGTCCAGGCGACCTGCCTAGGGCGCTCCCCAGGTTGTTGTGCGCCTCGGCGAAGTCGCCCTTGAGGCGAAGGGCCTCCTGGAACTCGGCGATCGCCCGGTCCAGCTCGCCCCGGTCCTCGTAACACAGGCCAAGGTTGTTGTGCGCCTGGGGATAGTCCCTCCGCAGGCGGATGGCCTCCTGGAAATGCCCGATCGCCCGGCCGGGGTGCCCATGGTCCTTGTACCACACGCCGAGGCCGTCATGCGCCATCCAGCATCCCTTGTTCTGCTCGAGCGTGGCCTCGAGGAGCGCGCGCTGGTCCGCGAAGGTCTCGCAGTGCGCGTTGCTAATGAGGGCGAGGCCGCTCACCGCAACCAAGGCGATCGCCCAGCCGCACGCCTGGAAGGCTGGCGCGGCGCGGTCGAACAGCAGGGCGGCGCCCGCCGAGGCCGCAGCGATGATGCCAAGGGTGGCCTGGTATTGGAAGTGGTCGGCCACGTAGGAGAAGATGAAGGGATAGACGTTGAAAAAGCCGAGCGCCGGGAAAAGCGTGCCCACGAAGAGGAGCCAGGCGGCCAGCGGGCCGCGGGATCGCCGGCGCCCAAGCCAGAGCGCCACGGTCACCAGCACCGCTGCCGCAAGGTAGAGGGTCCAGCCGCCGGCCTGGGACGGGACGTCCCAACGGGGATAGATGAGGACGAGGTGTTCCGGCCAGAGGAGCTTGCCGAGGTAAAACCAGAGGCCTCGGCTGGCAAGCAGGCAGCGCTGCGCAAACGTCAGGTCGAATTCACCCCCCTTCGCCCCGCCAATCGTTCGCTCGATCCAAGAGGTGAAGAGTCCGCTCGCCATACCGAGAACGAGCCAGGGAAGAAGCGGCGACACGTCGCGGCGCCAGTCGATACGGCCGCGCTCCCACCAGAAGATCACAAGGAGGGCAGCCGGCAGCGTCGCGGTGACGGACTTGGTCAGGAGCGCCAGGGCGAACAAAAGGGTGGCGATAACATATGCACGCGTCGCCGCGGCCTGTCCGCGCCCGCGGTCGAATCGCACGTAGGCGAGCGCCGCCAGGAGGTAGAACACCAGGGACAGGGTGTTCTTCTGCTCGGATATCCAGGCGACAGATTCGACACAGACGGGGTGGACAGCGAAGATCAGTCCCGCGAGTCCGGCGCCCGGGACCCTGAGACGCCGCAGGAGCAGGACAAGGAGGCACGCGGACGTGGCGTGCATGAGCACGTTTGCCATATGGTAGCCCAACGTGGAGTCGCCCCACAGTTGGTGCTCGATCCAGAATGCGCTGTGAAGCAGCGGATAGTACTGCTGGGTGGCATGGAGGTCGCTCCAGATGCGCCACAGCCCGGCGGCAGATTGGAGACCGGGCCTGGTGACATGGGCGTCGTCATCCCAAACCATGCCCCCGTGCATCGCGGGCCAGTAGACCGCAAACGTCACCCCAAAGATCAGCGCCGCAGTCCACCACGGGCTCAAACGGAAAAGGGGGGACGTTCTTGGAACCTCCATCCCGATACTGTATCGACAGTGCGTCCATCGGATCAATCCCGGCGTCGGCGCGGGTTCAGCGGCATGGGACAACCGCTGGAGACTTCACGATTTCGTTTGATCCTCGTCCTTCGATGCCTCCGCAGTGGCAAATACGACGGATGCTACCTTCGTCAGCCCATCAACGCCTCAATCACGTTTCGTTACCGGCTTTGAAGTGCCTTGGGATCCCGCGATGTAACCCGCTCATTCAGTGCCGAGGCGGGCCAGCCTGGCACGTCTCGAAAAGGAACCACGTCCGTCGCTCGGTTTCGTCAATCCAGACCTCTATGAGACTCGCGGTGGCGATGTCGCCATGCTCCTCGCAAACCCCGTGTGCGGCCCGTAGGCGGACGGCAAACTGCCTGTTGTCCTCCTGTAACTCCGCCATCATGTCCGAAGGGTCAACGTAGTCTGCGTCGTTATCGAGGATGCGCTGCATCCGAGCGATATGCCCAATGGACCGAAGGGTTGTGCCTCCCACTTTGCGCACGCGCTCCGCAATGGGGTCAGTCATCGCGTAGATCTGGTCCGCGTGCTCGTCCATCAGGAGATGGCGGTCGCGAAAATGAGGGCCGCTCATATGCCAATGAAAATTCTTGGTCTTTAGGTAGAGTGCGAAGACATCGGCGAGGATGGCGTTCATGGCGCCGGCGATGTCTTTCGTGGCTTCGGATGAGAGATCGGTTGGAGTTGCCAGCGGAGCTTTCAACTTCTGTGCGAGCTTTTCTTGTGAGGCGGGTTTCATAGGTAAAATCGTTCCATCTGTTGGTGATATTGTGATGACTATTCGCGCCAGATCTTTCCTAGCAGGCGCCAGCCGAGCGCTAAGCTGATTGCGCAGCCGAGCACGCCGGCTGCCGAATACCCATAGAGGATCGGGGGTACCTTATTGCTCCAAAGCACCGCCGAGCCAAGGAAAAGGGCACTCGTGATCATTCCCATGACCAATTTGTTTACGGACGGTTCGAGGCGCCGGTGTTCGAGATGGACATCGAATTTTCCGGTCTGGATCTGCTCAAGGACGTCAGAAATCTTGCCGGGGAGAATCTCGCCGAAGCGGCGCCAGTCGCCGAGAATGCGTTGCCATTTCTGCCATTGTGCCTGCGGCGATAGGCGGCGCAGGAGACTCTTGCTCTGATACGACTTGATGAGTTCGAGTACGTTCACATTGGGGCTGATAACACGCGCTGTTCCTTCGAGCATCGCGAAAGTCTTTATTAAGCCCGAGACGGCGCTCGGCAGGATCAATTGATAGCGGGAGATGATTTGAACTATTTCGCTGAGGGCGCCCCCGAGCTTGAGGCGGTCGATGGTCTGGTTGCCGTAGAAGGCGACATAGTCGTCCAAATCGGACATGAATGCGGCTTGGTTAAAGTCCGGCGGGGCGGAGCAGAGATGCATTATCAGGCGAGATAGGTGTGCGCCGTCCCGGCGGGCAACGGCGCCTAGGCCCTCCTCGATTAGCTCGCGCAATGATTCGTCAATCCGGCCCACCATGCCGCAGTCGAGGATGCCAATGACCCCGCCTGGCAGCACGAGAATGTTGCCGGGATGAGGATCCGCGTGATAAAAACCATCGCGGAAAACCATCTCCAACCAAATCGTCGCGCCGCGGCGGGCGAGTTCGTCGCGGGTGATACCGACCTTATCGAGCCGGCCGGTATCGGACAGACTCACCCCGGCGATCAATTCCATGGTAAGGACGCGACTTGTGCACAGTTCGGGAAAGACCTTCGGGAAATGCACCGTGGCATCATCTGCGAAATTGGTGGCGAACTGATTAAGGTTTCGTTCCTCGCGGCTGAAGTCGAGCTCACGCAACAGCGAACGGTGGAACTCCTGGACCACGGCCGCCGGCTGGTAGCGTCTCAGCTTCGCGGACTTCTCGGCCAATTTGGCGAGTTCATATAGGATATCGAGGTCGTCCCTAACGTGAGACTCAATTCCCGGATGCTGTACCTTCACGACCACCTCACGCCCATCCGGCAGGCGCGCTCCGTGGACCTGTCCGATCGAGGCGGACCCGATGGGCACGGGATTGAATTCCGCGAAAAGCTCATTGACCGGCTGACCGAGCTCCGCTGCGACCGTGGCGAGCGACGTTTCAACCGCATCCGGCGGAACGCCATGTTGCAGCTTGGCTAATTCCTCGGCGACCGCAGGCCCGACAAGGTCGGGTCGGGTGCTCAACATCTGACCGAATTTGATATACGTGGTGCCGAGTTCCGTGATTGCTAGACGGATGCGCGCCGCGTGTGACTCCTTCGCGAGCAGCTCGCCCTCCTTGCCCGTGAGGATTCTTTTTGGGCGCTCGAATCTCGTATGGCTCAACCATTCTGCCAGCCCATATTTTGCGAGCACGCGGCCGACTTCCGCCACCCTGCGCACGCTCCGTGAGAATTGTGGCAGCGAACGAAGAGGCATGGCCGAAGATCTGATGAAGAAACAGTGAGGGTGGGGGATCGAACGCCGTTGTGCGATACCGTATTCAACATTCAAATCGAAATTTTCCGGCCATTACCACCTGCAAGGCGGGGTCCAACCCCTCCGACGATCTGAATCTGCAGCCAAAGTCCTTGATAAGATGGTGAGTTCTCCGACTAGGAGTTTCATCAAGGGTCCGTATTCGGGCAACGGCCGCGCCATCCCGTCGCTACGCCTGACCTCTACCGCTGGGCAAGGAAAGGTCTCCTTTGTTGGAAACATTTCATCGCCTGAGGAGTTAGGTATCGTATTGCTGGTTTCCTTTTGAGGAGCCGCTCTGAATGAGTTCAATGGCCAGAAGATCGACTATCGCGCCCGCTGAGCCGAGCGGGCGTCTCAGCGGACCTACGATCGTTGCGTGCATCGCGACCGCGAAGCTGTGCCTCCATCTCCTTACCGCCTCACGCTACGGTCCGTTCAGGGATGAGCTTTACTACGTGGCTTGCAGCGAGCATCTGGGAGCCGGCTACGTTGACCACCCGCCTTTGGTGGCCTTTCTCACTTGGTTCGCACGGCATGCGTTCGGCGACTCATTGCTCGCCCTCCGGCTCCTCCCCGCCGTCGCCGGCGCCGGGTTGGTCGTGCTGACAGGGGCCCTTGCCAGGGAAATGGGCGGCGGGCGGTTTGCACAGGCGTTGGCCGCCCTGGCGGTGCTCTTTGTTCCCTACTATCTGATTTTCCAGCACTGGATGACCATGAACGCCTTCGAGCCGCTAACTTGGGCGGCTTGCGCATGGTGCGTTGCCAGGGCGATCAATACCGGGAATCCCCGTTTCTGGCTCCCCTTTGGGCTTCTGGCGGGCGTGGGCCTTGAGAACAAATACTCGATCGCCTTCTTCCTGATGGGTGTCGTCGCCGGTCTTTTGTCGACGCCGGCGCGTCATTTCTTTCGGAGCCGCTGGTTTTGGATCGGAGTCTGCTCCTCGATCGCGATCTTCATTCCGAATCTGGTCTGGCTGATCCGGCACGGATTTCCGTTCCTGGAACTGATGCACAATGTCCGCATGTCGGGCCGCGACGTGATGCGTCCTCCCATGGCCTTTCTCGGCGACCAGGCCATGGTCCACAATCCATTGCTTTCCCCGCTCTGGGCGGGCGGGCTCGTCTGGTTGCTCGTTGCCCCGAAGGGACGGAGATACCGCGTTCTGGGCGTCGCGTTCGTGTTCGTCTTCGCGGCGTTGATGTTGCTCAAGGGGAAGAATTACTACGTTTCGCCGGTCTACCCGATGCTGTTTGCCGCGGGTTCCGTTGCTTTTGAGGGCATTACAACGTTGCGGTGGAAGCCGGCAAGGTACGCCTACATGGCGACCGTCATCATATTCAGCCTCATCATCTTGCCCATAATGGTGCCGATATTGCCCGTCGCGTCCTATGTGGGATATCAAAGGTTCCTTTCCTATCCGCCGCCCCAATTTGAGCATCAGCCCAACGGCGTCTTGCCGCAGTATTTTGCCGACGAATTTGGATGGGAGGAGATGGCTCAAGCAACGGCGGCCGCCTTCAATCGACTGTCCTCGGGGGATCGGGAAAAGGTAGTCATCTTTGCGAACAACTACGGCGAAGCCTCCGCGATTGATTTTTATGGGCCCCGCCTGGGCCTGCCGAAGGCCGTATGCCCCCACCAAAGCTACTGGCTGTGGGAGCCCCAGAAGGCCAGCGGGGACGTTTTTCTGGTCCTCGGCAGCGATGGAACAGGCGACCGCGAGCATTTTGCGACAGTCGAAGCTGCGGGGCGTGTGGAAAACGCCTATTCGCGGCTCGATGAACATTTCACCCTCTGGCTGTGCAGAGGCCTGAAATTCGATCTGCGCCAGAGTTGGACAGCGATGAAGCGCTGGCATTGATCCGGCCACTGCGCGGACGCGTTGTGAGGGCGGCCTAGCGCCGCAGAAACGGCCGACTTTCTTGGGTAGTTTCATTGGCTGTGTTCGCAGGAAATCGCCAAAGTTCGTGGGGGTTCGCCAGGGCGATTGCCTCTCTAAGACGTCACTGATATATCTTAAATAAAACAACTTACGTAAGTTGCTGACGCGAGCGCTCCGACAGTCGGCACAGATTGCATCGCTCGCCGTTGTCGCTGACGCCAAGGACGAGAAAGCTCTGAAATTCTACGGGAAGTTTGGATTCGCATCTTTGGGGAACCATCCCAACCGGGTCTTTCTCCCGATGGGCACAATTGAACAATTGCCGCAGCCCCCGGCATGACGGACGGCGACGACGGATAATCCTGCCGGGGAGTGCGTTTGGCCGGACAAGATTCGCGCCTGTCGACCGTTGCCCAGGCGCTTTTTCTTGAGGAGAACTAAGGCTCGCTTGGGCCAGCATCCCGACCATAGGGGCGACCTCGATCGGTCATCCTAATCCGGCTGTGCTTCAATTACTACTTCAACCGAACCCGAATAGCTCCGAAATATCGCGGCGCTCTTTTTTTGTGGGTCGGCCCGTGCCCCGTTGGCGGGCAAGCATGTGCTCGATGCCGGCCTGTTTCGCCCGCTCGTATTCGGCTGCGGGGGTGTGATCCGTCATGTACTCCGGCAACTGTTTCGCGCTGACGCGTGAACGCGGTATCGCAATGACCTTGATCGTGCGGGTGATCACGCCGACGCGCACAATGAGAACTTCACCGATATGGACATCGCGGCCCGGTTTGGCTTCGAGTTCGCCGATAAGCACATGACCAGCGCGACAGGCCGCCGTGGCGAAGGGGCGCGTCTTGAACACCCGCAGACTCCAGAGCAATTTGTCGAGCCGGGGGTCGCCCATGGAAATGGATTCCAGCTAGAAAAATACGGAACTCAAGAAAGCAACGCCATGATCTGCAGTAGCTGCTAGCGGAGGACTAAGCTAAAACCATGCAGTTGGAGATTTTCATACGTGAAAAAGGCAGTGCCTCGATGACTGAAACTTCGACTGCAATGCAGCAGAAATCTAATTGTCACGCAGCATCTTGTCATTGGAGAGATGATGCCCGCGGCCTTCCAAGTGGCCGAGCGTTTCAGCGAGCCCGCGGCTTCATGCGATGATATTGGCATATTCACGGAAGAGTCGGAGCTCACGCGATCCGCCCATTTCCGCAAAGGACGGCGAATGACAGTGGGCCTTCGTGTTGTGGCCAACGGGCGTATCGGGTGCTCAAGTTCTTGGGCATTGCCGGGCTTGCCCGAGCCAAAGCCGTGCCAAAATCGCGGTTTGAATCACAGTTGGCCGCGAGCTTCGCGTTGGCGGCGACGTGGGCATCGAGCAGGGCATCAAGTTGGGCCAGTTGTTTTTCCAGCTGACGCTGTCGGGCGTCGGCGAGTTTTCGCAGAGCGGGTAATGTTGTGTGCTCGCGGCGGCCAGCCTCGGCCGTCAATAGGCCGACGATATCCCTGCGAGCTTGCACCAGTTCGGCAAATGCCTCTTCCCCGGGGGCGGGAGCCGGATCGGCTTGCGGATGCAGTTTTGCGCCGTAGTCGGCGAGCACCTGGGCGTCGATGCCATCGGTCTTGGCAAGATGCCCGCAGGCGCGGGCAAAGTCGCGGGCTTGCCTGGGATTGAGCACGGTGACGGCGACGCCAGCCCGATGGAGAGCGCCGACCATCGCGCGTTCATAACCACCGGTCGCTTCGCACACGACGTGCGCCGGGGCGGCAAGCGTTTGTAGCCGCGTGACTAACGCGGCATGGCCCTCTGGGGTATTGGCATGGGACCACGATTGGTCCGGGAGCTGTAGCGCCACGCTGAGCTTGGCGACATCTGCTCCGACGTAGATCACGGCGGATAGGACTTGCGGGGACATAGGGGACTCCTCCTTGTTAGGCGAGCTGGCGGCCTGCCGGCCGTCGCTCAGGCAACGGTTCGAGTTCAAATGCCAGCGGGCCCCGCGCCGATCATGCTAAAATACGGACTACCGTGTCCGAGGATAAAACGATCTGACGCGAGGCGGGGAGTGGCGGGCG
>Ga0302224_10001100_pt1 | contig 11885 bp, 14 predicted proteins | sample II_Palsa_E3_1_FD_193520 | JGI IMG/M metagenome (GOLD analysis project Ga0302224, IMG submission 193520) | Peat permafrost microbial communities from Stordalen Mire near Abisko, Sweden - II_Palsa_E3_1 | ecosystem: Environmental > Terrestrial > Soil > Palsa > Peat permafrost | place: Sweden... | reverse complement strand
CCTATCGGCCGGTCCGAACCAATTGGTGAAGAGCGACTTTTGGTTTCTGTGCAGCGAATTTTGGGCGATCAGGTTCAAAAGCTGTTGACGCCGCCCCGTGGGCCTGAATCGTTCGGCTCACAGACCAACCGCTTTGACGAAAGCCGCACCATTGGAATCCCAGTCGCACCATTTCCTCGCTGGATGGTTTGCTCCGGGTGCAGATTGCTTGCGCCGATTTCGTCGGGACTCTTCGAGGCGAAGGTTGACGCATACCGTCCTGACAAAACTTGCTACGTTCATAATTGCACCACCAACCGCCGTTCGCCCGTCGCTTTGCCTGCACGCTTCATGGTGGCCTGCTCCAAAGGCCATCTTGATGATTTCCCTTGGCTAGATTTCACGCACCGCAATAAGGCGGGATGCAACGGGCCACTTGAACTCTACGAAGTGGGAGCATCTGGCGAGGCCAGCGATGTGGAGGTTCACTGCCGAGGTTGTGATGCTCGCCGCCGTATGGCCGAGGCGTTCGGCAAGGACAACGAACTGAATATGCCCCGCTGCAAGGGACGACGCCCTCACCTCAGAGACCACGATCCACACGGTTGCGACGTGCCTCATGTGCGTCCGATACTTCAGGGGGCGTCCAATTCATGGTTCACGATCATTGTCTCGGCGCTGTCCGTTCCGCAGGCCACAGACAAGCTTGCTCAGTTGGTAGATGACAATTGGACGGTACTGGAAAAGGCGGCGAGCCGTGAGATCATCGCAGCCTTCCGAGCCATCGGACAACTCAAGGATTTCAGCAAGTTTAACGATGCGGAAGTCTGGGATTCCGTTGAGAAGAAACGAAGCGGCGGCGGAGAACACAAGAAGGAATCTGCCGACCTAAAGTCGCCCGAGTGGGCAGTCTTCTCCGATCCCAGCACAGCGCAAGAAAGCAAAGACTTCCGCCTACGCAGTGTCGAGCGACCCGAAGGATATGAAAGCTATTTTGAGCGGATTGTGCTCGTGGAAAAGCTTCGAGAGGTCAAGGCGCTGGTCGGCTTTACCAGAATTGAGTCGCCTCGTGATTTCGATTCGCCACAGGAGCTTCCCGACGACAAGCGGGCACCTCTATCTAGGCAGCAGCCGACATGGGTTCCGGCTTGTGAGACCCGTGGTGAGGGAATTTTCTTTCAGTTTTCAGAAAAGGCGATTCAGAAATGGCTCACTCGCACTGCCAAGATCAGCACTGAATTTCAATCCGCACACGAGCGTTGGCGAGCGAGCAGAAACCTCGACCCCGCAACCGGATTTCCCGGCATGAGGTACGTGCTTCTGCACAGCTTCTCCCACGCAGTCATCCGACAACTTTCAATTGAATGCGGCTACACCACGGCCTCCGTGGGTGAACGAATTTATCATCAGGATGGAGCGGACGGTGAGCCAATGGCAGGCGTGTTGATCTACACCTCTGCCGCCGACAGCGAGGGCACACTCGGTGGGTTATGTGCATTGGGCGAGACAAAGAAGTTGGGCCGTCACCTTGATCAAGCCTTGGAGCGTGTGGGTCTATGCGCCTCTGATCCCCTTTGTGCCGAGCATTTGCCGAACGTGGACACGAGCCTTCACGGTGCCGCCTGCCATGCCTGTTCTTTCCTCCCAGAAACGTCATGTGAACGGGGCAATAAATACCTCGATCGCTCGGTTCTTGTCGCCACGGTCGAAAGACCAGATTTCGGTTTCTTCGAGTAATCGGAATGAGCACCGAAGCCGAAACAGTAGCGAGAGCGGCGGCGAAGTTGGCTGCCGAGCTTCCGCTCGCCACAGTAATGATCGCCGCTCGTCATATCGAGTCTTCCGTGGACCTTTTGGTCGCAGAGGCTCGGATGGTCGAACTGCCTCACCCGCATTACCGTCAGTACATCGCTTCATTCTTAGAAATTTGCAGGCGTGCGATACCGCCTCTTGCACCTGAAGCGGTCGCCCTTGCTCTTCTAACTGCCGCACACAGCGAGCAAGCCCACCGGCATGAACAATCGGTGGAACTTGTTTGGACCGGGCCGGAAGCCGAAGGCGTTCCATTCCGGCGCACTGCTCAGGCAATCCTTCAGGTGCTCGATTCGGCGCAAGAAAGAATCACACTGGTCAGCTACGCTGTCTACCGTATTCCCCACGTATGCGATGCTCTGGTGCGGGCTGCTCGCCGAAGTGTTCGCATAAACGTGATCGTTGAGACACCCGATCGCATTGAGGGACAAGGCGAGTACAGCACGCTCCGTGCGTTAGGTGATGAAGTGGCATCATGTGCAGCGGTCTACTTCTGGCCTCAGGAGAATCGTCGAAGAAGCGATGCAGGAAAAGTCGGTATTCTGCATGTGAAGTGCGTCGTTGCTGACGGTCGATGGCTCTTCCTTTCGTCGGCGAACTTCACTGAGCACGCATTCGACATCAACATGGAACTTGGGATACTCGTGACTGGCGAGATGCTGCCGACGCAAGTTGAGGCCCATTTCGACCGTTTAATTGCAACGGGCGTTTTGGCTCGGTTGTGATTCTGATATGCATCAGACATTTGTACATATCGGTCTCTCCTCGTGGATCATTCAGGACGGCAATTACGGGGATTTCACTGTAGGGCAACAGACGAAATTCGCTCTTGAATTCTATCTGCCCCACGATCTACAAGGTGCGCCGGATGGTCCCGCAGCTAGCGAGCATATCACCGGCAGCCGCTACCGAGTACGAGGACGAGTTGTTTTCTCGAATCCAAATGTTTGGGTAATTGACACCGGAACTTTTGTGACCTTCCAAGAGACGCCACCGCCGTCCCATGCCATCGTGGGCAAGTGGGTTGTAGGAGAGATCAATCTGGGTATTGATCCGTTCTTCTATTTTGAGTATCTACACCGTATCGAGGGGATGCCTTGTCTCAGTTACCCGTGGATGGTGCGGAAGATTTTCCGTGAAACTACCCCGTGGATTGAAGTCACAAATGATGCGGGAACCTACACAGCCCGTGATCAACCACGAGAAGCGTTCGTTCCGATACATGAGACAAAGGCGTGGGAAGACGACGACGGTAACGCAAATTATGTGTTGGTCTGCGAGAAGCTCGGCGAGTCGGAGTCGATCTGATTTTTAGCACCTTACGCTGCCCGGCATTAAGAATATATTCACCGATCCAACATCATTCCCGAAAGAGGGTGATTTCTTCTGATCTCGTGCGACTTTCCGGCAAATTCGAGAAATTCCGCTCCTTCAGCGGCTGCTCGGTTGTCATCGCCACAACAGTGAATTTTGTCCCTTTTTTCGTTTGGTCGTTACCAAGCTGGATTTTCGTCGTGCTCTGGCCGGCCGTCACGCCCCATTGCCGCCACCATTTCCTATCAGTGGAATAGACCAAGACTTCGACACTTCGGCGAGCAGGCTTATTGAGCAGCGGTAGTTTTTCGGTGAGCATAGCGAACGACTTACCCACCACCGCAGCGTTGATACTCGGGCGTTCTAAATCTTTCAGGAACTCGTCAATCATTCCGCAACCTCGCACCATCGTCTCTTTCCATTGCCAATCAGTCATTTTCGTCATTGGCTCCAAGTTTCCGAGCGACATCGCCTGAAAATTCGTGATCTCTGGATGTCTCTTGAGATCACAAGGTTCAAGATAAGCCCAAAAGATCATGAGACCACGTTCGCTTCGTGCTTTGAGAAGGTACGGTAATTCTTTCTGGATGATGTAATCAGAAGCAAGAAAGTTGTCACTCACCAGTAGAACGGTCGCAACCGCTCCCTTCATCGCTCGCTGTATTTGTGGTTCCCATTCCCCGCCCTTCAAATCACGATCTGACCAAAAGCATATGCCTTCCGACCGACTTAGCGGCTTCGAGATTATCTCGAATCGCTTGCGCCATTTTTCATCTGCATGGCTGTAGCTGACAAAAATCATGTGTGCTTCCTAGGGTGACGGTTCACGACCTACTCGACAGCCTCATTGCTGCGAAGGTTTTTGATTTGGCCGTAAATTCTTTTCGGTGCTTGCTCGAAATATTTCAAGAGTGCCGGACAAAGCCAGCCCTCTTGGCCTTCCCATTCGTAGATGTTCCCGCCCATCTCCTCCCGCACCCACTTCAACTCCATGTCTGCACCGGGAAACGGATCGCCACTGAACAGCATCAAAAACCCCTTATCAGGCATCACGATCGCCTTTTGAGCCACTGCTACATCGATGATCGTGTCTGCTCCACCGACGAATGGTTCTTTCACCAACCCGACCCGTTCATCGTCGAAGACCCACATCCCTTCCCATCGGTATGGTTTGATGATCATGATCTGATTTGCCATTCATCGCTCCACCAGTTTTGCCATCGTGGATTGCTATGCGCATCACGCACTAGTCGCCAGAGCATTATCACCGATCCCATCCGGAAATGCCTGCGACGTCTTCGGGGTTGTTGAGCATGCGAGTGCAAACCTGCAACCAGCACATTTTTGCCAAGCGATAACCGTTCGAAGGAAGAAAGAATGACGCAAGTCCTTTCAAAATCGATTCCAAAATTCCGCCTCGGCCAACTAATCGCTACGCCCGGTGCAATTGCGGCACTGCAACGATCACAGCAAGAACCGTTGGAATTCATTCAGCGACATCGAGGGGGTGACTGGGGCGAGGTCGATGATGGGGATAAAGCATTGAATGATGAGGCAATCGCACACGAAGGAGACTCTGATCGCCAGTCACGTGTTCTCAGTGCGTACCGCACCACAGCCGGAGACCGCATTTGGATTATCACCGAACACGATCGCTCGGTCACCACGGTCCTTCTACCCGAAGAATATTGAAATGCACGAACAACCAGAAATCACGGACCCCTCGCCACCGACACTCAATCATGTCATCGGACAACGGCAAGTTGTCCAACAGCTTCGGGTTGCTCTCGATGCCTTCTACAACGATCGATCGGCGTGTGCGAACCAAGAGCTTGCACTGTGTCACATTCTCTTATGTGGGCCTCCGGGAACCGGCAAGTCGCTTCTCAGCCAAATAATTGCCCGAGAGCTTGCATCCGACGTACACGAGGAACTTGCCCAAAACATTCTGACCCCCGGCCACCTTCAAGGTCTGCTCATGCTTGCCGAGACAGGTGACGTAGTTTTTGTGGACGAAATCCATGAACTGCCGCCAATTGCTCAAACAACACTTTATCGTTGTCTTGAAGAACGGCGGCTCTTCTTAGGCGGTGATCGCAAAAATATTACTCTTCCTCCATTCACATTTATTGCCGCAACAACTGACCAATGGGCATTGAGCAAGCCTCTGCGGGACCGATTTAAGATCATCCTACATCTCTCTCACTATTCACAAAATGAGATCGGCGAAATCGTTTCCCAACGAGCCAAGCGCCTTCGATGGAATATGACGGACGATGCCGTTGTCGCTCTGGCCGTCCGAGGCCGTGGAACGCCTCGTATTGCCATTCGCCTTCTCGAAGCGGTTCGACGCACTGCACGTGCTGAAGGAACCGAGGTTATCACGCTCGATCACGTTAAGCGCATGTGCGATGTTGAGAGCTATGACGCTCTCGGTCTTGATGCTCTTGAACGACGTTACCTTCAATTACTCCGTGAGGCTCAGGGACCATTGCGTCTCAACATTATCGCAACGCATATGGGACTGCCTCGGCGAACTATCGAAGGCGTAATCGAAAGTGAATTGATCCGTCTTGGCATGATCACAAAGGCTGAAGATGGTCGAATGCTCACCGGAGCCGGCGCTAAACATTTAAGCGAATGCACAGCAGTGGAAAACCAATGAACAAGCCGAATCAGAATATCCAACCCATTCGTGTCCGTGCGGTCGTCAGTGTCTCTGGCATGGCGAGGGCTGTGGGTCTTAGTCGCAGCCGATTTTGGGATCACGTCCGCCGGGGGACTTTTTGCAAACCCGAATACTCGCCGACCACGAAGCGCCCGTTTTACACGGCCGAAGCACAGGAGGCCATTATCACGGCTCGTGAGACCGGCATTGGCTGCAATGGTGAGTATGTTGTTTTCTACGAGCGATCTGCGGTTCGCACTCCGCCCGAACAAATGCCCACAAGAAACGGGATCGGAGACACGACAGTCCACCACGGGAGCGATCTTGCCACCAGATTATGTGAAGTCGGTTTGGTCGTTACCGCTGATCAAGTGCAGGAGGCAATCGCAATCTGCTTTCCCAATGGCACCACGGGACACGGCGAGACGGCCGTCCTCCGGGCCATTAACAGGTACCTCCGACGCCCATCGGGCGCACGATAAGCGTCTGATCTGTGTCCGGTCATTGGCTGGCCAGCGAGGGGAGAGTGTCCGAAATCTGGCGGGTTACTGTGCGAACTCTGTGCAATGGTTGTGTCATATTTGTGCGATTTCTGTGCGAATTGTGTGCGAAAGTTGATGACCGTCAGTCCCAGAAGTGTCCGATTTTACGCAAGGTAATTGCCATTATGTTGCATGTGCCCGCACAACTCGAAACGGCGATCGCAAGTGAGGCACCACTTGATTCGACAATCGATCGGCAGGCAGGAAGTGATGATCAATTGATTGAGCTTTGGCTCCACGGCCGCAGCCCGCACACCCAGAAAGCTTACCGAGCGGACGCTCAAAGATTCCTCAGGCAAGTTGGTAAAAGGCTTCACGATGTGAAGCTTGCTGATCTTCAACTCTTTGCTGATTCGCTTAGCGCCTCGGTTCTCCGCCCTGCTTCAATTCACCGTTGCTTATCATCGATCAAATCACTCTTTTCCTTCGGTCATCGTCTGGGGTATCTGTCGTTTGATGTCGCCCGGCCGCTACGATTACCGGGATACCGTGATGGATTGGCAGATCGCATTCTCGAAGAGCGTGAAGTGCAGCGGATGTTATCGCTAGAACTTCACACAAGAAACCGTTCACTGTTGACGCTCCTTTACGTTGCCGGCCTACGTGTCTCTGAATTGTGCGCTATGCAGTGGAGTCATCTTCAACCCCGTGGCGAGAGCGGACAAATCACCGTATGTGGCAAGCGAGGCAAAACCCGCTCGATTCTGCTTCCAAAATCCGTTTGGCAGAAACTCCAATCATTGCGAGAAGATACATCTGACGAACAACCGGTGTTCTTGAGTCGCAAGGGAGGCCATCTCGCCCCCTCGCAAGTTTGGCGCATTGTCCGCAGGGCTGCGAAGCGAGCGGGAATTACCAAAGCAGTCAGCCCACATTTTCTCCGGCATGGCCATGCATCGCACGCCCTTGATCACGGTGCTCCCATCTCACTTGTTCAGAAGACTCTCGGCCATGCCAGCGTCGCCACCACTGGTCGGTATCTCCACGCCCGCCCGTCAGAAAGTTCGAGCACCTATTTATGCCAGTAACTTACAGGATGACGAAACATGTGCAGCCATTACCTAATCGGCGTGCCGGTAACCATGCTGGCGATGGTCATTGTATTTCGATGGGAGAACGAATCGGTGGAGGAGTCGAGTGGAGGCTTGATTCTGTTCTGGTCAATCGTGTGGCCCATCACTGTGCCACTGGCGATGCTCTATTATCTAAATGTGTTCATCAACTTCGCTGTGAATACACGCTGGCGTTCGACGACATCGGATCGCCCCTCAATCGTCAACGCATGCCAACGCTGTGCCACATCCTTACCGAAGAAAGGGAGATTCTGTCGTCACTGCGGGCTAAGACTGGATCGGCGGCATGAAAAGCTCAACACGGCACATGGGCATAGTGAGAGACGCATTTACTGGGCGACGGATTTGCGTGATCGTCGGCAACACAATCAGAGAGGAGCGGTACGGACCAGTCTTGGGAGTTATCACAATCGACCGCATTTTTGGGGGCGTAACCACTAAAGTTGTTGCGACAATCCACAACACCTATCTCCGATCTGAATCGGGCGCAGAGATAGTCGCCACAATTTGTTCAAACGAAATATATGAAGGTATCGATGGTCCGTTGCTCGCAATCTTCGACGGCGGCATTCAAACCGGAATGGGTGGAGCAGCTTTCTTACTTTCGCTTCTGAATGACTTTGGCGATGAGGAATAATTGATCGGCGAAAGTTGTTGGAAAAAAGAATGCTTTTTATTACGAACCCCACCTCCCCCGCCCTCCACAAATCAAATGGGTTCCCATATGGCCGGCTGGTATACCTTTGACGGTTCAGCGGCCCTCCTCGTCATCAGGACTCTTTCGGATAAATTATTCGCTGGGAAAATCCTTTACCCCCACCCTCTCTCTGGGGGCCGATGGGAACCCACGGGGGCCATCAGTGGCTTTAAGTCACTAGCGGTGCTGACACGCAAACTAACTCGGTGACTCGCATTTGCCGCCATCGCCATTTGGACTTTGCTGCAACCGATCAAGATAGGCCGTGATCTTTTCTACCGCCTCATCGACCGAATGAGCCGTTTCGGCTTCAGACGAGCTTTTCATGTCGTCGTTTTCAACAATAAACGGGCAGCTTCCATTCGACGACTCTATCTGAATGGCCCTTCGATGGCGGCGAGAGACTTCCGGGGCCAAAGTGGTGAAATACCAAATGCCATCATCGTCCACACCGGGGTGGCTAACCCAAAGCTGCCATACGTCCGCAGTGGGAAACCGTCTCTTTATCTGTTCGACGATATTATCAATGTCCCGAGCCATGAAGTTGTCGCATCTCTATCTGCGCCGCTCGCTCTTCGGGCACCCGGAATCGCTGTCGAAAACACGGTGCGGGTCGTGGTTATTTAATCGTCTCGTCGTCCCGACAGATACAAGCCCTCTTTCTTCAACTCCTCGATCATGTCATAGATTGTCCTTGCGCCGCCCTTCAAAACGCTGCGACTGCCGGGCGTTTCTTTCGTGAACGTGTTCCAGACAGTCTTAATTTTGGATTTTTCGTCAAAGCCTTGGTTCGTTAAAGCCTCGTGATATTTCTGCGGCTCGATGGTGTAGACAGAGAACACCTTGTACCCATCCACGAATACTTCATCATGCTTCGTGACATGTGAGCCGATGCCAAATTTGACGCCGCCATCGTGCGTCAGAAGTTGGTCATACTTCTGAAACAGGCTTTGCGCAGCTTTCTGCGATAGGCCGTCAAGGTAATAAACGTCAGTGTGAAACGGGTCCGCATCATTTTTACGAAGCGTGGCCTCCACATCTCTATGCGTGCCGACCTCGATGACGAAAAAGACTGGCTCTTGTACTAGTTGGCTCAACTGCAAAAACATGGTCGGAATATTTGGGGCTGAAACATTGATGGTGAAGACAGAAAAACCCTCTGCGGCCCGTACAGAGTAACCCTCGTGAATCCCAATTAAGTCGGCAACTTGACAGCCATCAGCAACAATGAACTTCGGCTTCATTAGCTTACCCTTTATCCGCCTGATCCACATGCCTATACCTCAACCGGGTCAATCTTCCTCCCCTGTAACGAGCGCAAATTTGACACTACCGATTATGATTCACGCCCGTTGGAGTTCGGCGGTGATTTAAATGGCATATGTGAACTATCTGGCGTCAGTTACCGAAGTGCAAGTTGCCTCCGTGGTCGCCGACCCGTCCATTACGATCGATGCTGCGATGCTCGAATACGTTTCTCACCTCGTTGCATACTGGGTGAAGGTCCAGCCGCTTGGAAGGTTGTTGGGCGAGGCTATCGACGGAGGAACCATTCTTTCCGATAGTCTTTGGCATCCATTTCGGTCTCCGTTGTACCATCCACCCCTTCGAGTTTCCGCTCTGAACGACGAGCTTTCAAAGGCATGGATCGAGATTCTCCGAGATCACCCGACACGGGAGATCGATTGGTTTAGAATTGAAATTGAGAAGGTGCTGAAGCTGTTCCAACATGCGGCCGAGCGAGGCCATTGTGTTCTAAGTGCTATGGAGTCGCCGATGGATGCTGAGCGAGCCAGTAGGGTCCACATCCCGTTAAAGATTGATTTCGATCGCCGGTGAAAGGAGTCAACTTGGAATCTTTCAACCACAACAATCGCAGGTCAGCCAGTACACCTCAACCGTCAATCGACGAACTCGAAGCTCGTCTTGTCGAAGCGAGGCAACAGGCTGAAAGACCGAGAACTGCCGTCACCAAGCAAGAGCTTGGAGAAGAAGCGATTCGTGCCGCCCGTTCTGAGAGCCGTGCCGAAGTTCTGCGATTAGAACGAGAACTCGCAGCGGCCAAGGGTGAGCAATATGCCGAGACGTTGGATTTTCCGATCCAATGGGACATTGGCGCACCCAGCCCACATCTTCTCGTGAACGACTACAAGGCGTTGCTCGGCTTCCGTGCCCATGTGGATGATCCAAGTTGGGATGGCACGTATGTCAAAATGGTTTCAAATCAGGAACAGGAAACATTAGCTCTGGTCGAATTCGAGCGATGCAATTCCGCCAAGCTTGGAGGCCCGAACGATGAGGTATTTCGGGGACATCCGCTGGCGGGCCGAGGAATGGAGGGCTACCGGGCACAGATCGTGCGAAACTCCCTCTGGATAGCGGAACTCGAACAGATCAACAGCGTCCATCACCAGTACAGGCACGAACGCTGGACCCATCTTAATCACTACGTCCTTTGGTTCCACGACAGCACGTTTGAATGTCTCGCACATTCTTACAAGGTTGAGGTCTTTCAAGAGACGTTTGTTGAGCTACTTTCCCGAATGTGTCATCGCCTGAACTCATAAGAACTACGAAATCAACATGAGCGAAAAGGTTAGTAAATTTCTGAGTTATGTCCTGCGGCATTGCCCCGACGATATCGGGCTGACGCTGGACTCCAAGGGCTGGGCATCGATCGCTGATTTAATCGAACGGTCAAAAACGGCTTCAATTCAATTGTCCGAAGATATAATTCGGGAAGTCATTCGATCAAGCGATAAGCAGCGCTTTTCACTCAGCGACGATGGCAAGCGGATACGAGCCAACCAAGGTCACTCAGTGAACGTTGATTTGGGACTGGAGCCGAAGCAGCCTCCGGAGATTCTCTTTCACGGCACGACGACCCGATTTCTCGACATGATCCGAAGTGAAGGGCTGAAGCCTATGAGTCGTCAGCATGTTCATCTCTCGCCCGATGAAATAACCGCAAAGGCGGTGGGCCAGAGACATGGCAAAGTAGTCATAATCCGAGTTAGGTCGGGTGAGATGTGGAGATCAGGAATCCGATTTTATCTATCCGCAAATGGTGTCTGGCTGACCGAACGGGTTGCAGCAGGATTTCTCGAACTACCTGATTGATTGATGGCGTTGGACGCACCGAGGGCAAATGGCTGACCACGCAAACATCAAATGGTTGTTCGAGCGTAACGTGTTTGACGATGGCAATCCTGAGCAGATGGCCAAGATCGTTCGGTCCCAAAACATGCCCTGCGTTGAGATGGCGTTTGAGTGCGTCGGTGGGAATGATCAGGAATTGCGCACTGTCAAACCAATCCCATTTGGTGATGACGAACCCGTCATGGTCTACGGGTCCATGAACTTAATGAAATGGCTACTTCGTAAACACGAGTGGCCGAAGTTAGCGTGGTACGATTTCGCACGCCTGCGATGCCAGAATTATTACGCCCACTGGGGTGAATTCCTGTTGCAGCGACAATACGCCTTCTTGCCCCTTGCGGAGATCGGTCGGAGGAAGAACTGGGTGTTCGACACATTTGGCCACGGCGGTGCGGTATTCATCCGCCCCGACGACAACGCCAAGAGCTTCGGGGGCGGGATCGTCCAACAGGAGAAATTCGACGAATGGTACAAGTTGGCCAACTTCTACGATGCTGGCCCCGAATCGTTAGCCGTGGTTTCTGCCCCAGTGGCGATCCATGCGGAATGGCGACTCGTCATTGGGCACAAGCAAATCATCACAGGAAGTCAATACAAACGTGACGGGAAAGACGAAGTATCGGCTGCCTATCCGACTGAAT
>Ga0302224_10001092_pt1 | contig 11945 bp, 10 predicted proteins | sample II_Palsa_E3_1_FD_193520 | JGI IMG/M metagenome (GOLD analysis project Ga0302224, IMG submission 193520) | Peat permafrost microbial communities from Stordalen Mire near Abisko, Sweden - II_Palsa_E3_1 | ecosystem: Environmental > Terrestrial > Soil > Palsa > Peat permafrost | place: Sweden... | reverse complement strand
TTCCGCAACATATGCCATCCTGGTTGTCCTGATGTATATGCTGATCCAATTTTTTGACAATCATTATATCACCCCAAAAATTGTGGCTTCGAAAGTAAAGATCAATGCACTCATGGCAGTGATCGTAGTGCTTATCGGCAACGCAATTTGGGGAATACCCGGGATGTTCTTGGCCATTCCCCTAACGGGTATCATCAAAGTCATTTTTGAACATGTTGAACAGCTGAGACCCTGGGCATTTTTATTGGGAGACACCATGCCCACCGGAAGAAAATTCACATTTGCCCTTCCGAAAACAAGTTTCAAAAGAGCAAAACAAAAAGTCTATGCAAAAGAAAAATAAATGCTCAAAAGAAAATGGATGACTTAACAACACTTAACCAACCCAGAGAAGAAAGGGTCTCACCGGTAAAGAAATTCTTTACGGGAATCGGAGATTCCATTTTTTTCAGCGCCCGTTTTTTCAAAGAAGTATGGCTCCCTCCCTATCAGGTCCGTGAATTTATACGGCAATGTTATGAAATGGGATACCGCTCTGTGCCTCTTGTCGGCATCACTGGTTTTATCATTGGTCTGGTTTTGACCATACAGTCCCGGCCATCCCTAGTGCAGTTTGGGGCCGAATCCTTACTTCCTGGCATGATCTCCAATTCGCTGATCAAAGAGATCGGTCCGGTCATTACAGCCCTGATCTGCGCAGGAAAAATTGGATCTGCGATCGGAGCCGAACTTGGCTCGATGAAAGTAACCGAGCAAATCGAGGCCATGGAAGTCACCGCCATCAATCCTTATAAATATTTGGTTGTAACGAGGGTGCTGGCCACAACACTCATGGTTCCCTTGCTTATTATTTTTACGGATACTATCGGATTATTGGGGTCCTATGCCGCCATGAATATCCATAGCGATATCGGTCTTACCCGTTTTTTCTCCGTGGCCTTGATCCACCTTGATTTTTCTGACATATTCCCTGCATTTATCAAAACATTTTTCTTTGGCTTTGTGATCGGAATGATCGGCTGCTATAAAGGATGGAACGCCACCGGGGGCACAGAAAGTGTAGGAAAAGCGGCAAATTCAGCGGTAGTAACCGCTTCTTTGGCCGTATTTATTTTGGATATGATTGCTGTTCAAATAACCGATTTATTATGAATACGATAATGACCGAAGAACCCGAAATCAGGGAAGAAAGCGAATTGGCGGTTGAGCCGCTGTTGCGGGTTGAAACACCGGTAGTGGAGATCAAGGGGCTATGCAAGTCTTTTGCCAATCGTGCCGTGCTGAAAGGCGTCAATCTAACCGTTGACAAGGGTGAAAACGTTGTGGTCCTGGGAAAATCAGGATCAGGCAAGTCCGTGCTGATCAAATGCGTGGTCGGCCTGATGGATCCGGACCAGGGGGAAATCCAGGTTTTTGGAAACGATATTTCCACACTTGGATACAAAAAATTAAACGAGATAAGGATGAGGGTCGGGTTTCTTTTTCAAAGCGCGGCGCTTTATGATTCCATGACGGTACGGGAGAATCTATATTTTCCGCTAAAGCAGCATGACCGGAGGTTGTCACCGGAAGATGCAGAGAAGTCTATCGAGGAGATTTTGGAAAATGTAGGTTTAAGTGAGGCGATAGACAAAATGCCCTCTGAACTTTCTGGAGGAATGAGCAAAAGGATCGGCCTGGCCAGAACGATGATTTTAAAACCTGATATCATGCTCTATGACGAGCCTACTACGGGGCTTGATACTGTGACAGCCCGGGAAATCAGTGAACTGATCGTGTGTATGCAGAAAAAAAATAAAATCTCTTCCATCATCATCACCCATGATTTAGCCTGCGCAAAAATTACGGCAGACCGGATTGTGATGCTGAAAGATGGGGTGATCGGAGCCGAGGGCACCTATAAGGAATTGTCGGATTCGGATGATGCCTGGGTAAAATCGTTTTTTAGATAATAATCATCATGAATGGATACTCAAAGTTTTGTTTACATTTTTAAACAGTCTACGATCACAAAAGCCTCGGTTTTTGTGGGTACAGACACATTTTATACAAATTATGAAAAAGGGTTCTGGTTTTAAGTGGAAAGTCGGGTTAATTACCGTTTTAGGTTTCGTATTGTTTTTAGGAGCCATCTTTTTTATTGGGAATCAAAAAAATCTTTTTGGTTCGGTATTCAGGATAAGGGCAGTATTCAATAATGTCAGCGGCCTTAAAGTGGGGAATAATGTGCGTTTTGGCGGTATCAATATAGGTACAGTGGACGATATCGAGTTGCTTACGGATACCTCGGTAAAAGTGGTTATGGTCATCCAAACCAATTTACGGAAATATATAAATAGAGACGCCAGTGCCACCATCGGATCCGAAGGATTAATGGGTGACCGAGTCGTGATCATTTCTCCTGGTACGATGAGCCGGGAAAATGTCAAAGAAAATGATGTGCTCGAGTCCCGGGCACCTGTTGAAATGGATGAGATTATGGCCAGCTTGAAAACTTCCGCCGATAATGTGGCCGTCATCAGCGATCAGTTCGCTTCCGTAGCCTATAAGATAAATAACGGAAAAGGTGTTTTGGCAAAACTGCTGGGAGACTCCACATTCGCCAATAATATTAATATGACGGTGAGCAATCTGAAAAAAGGTACCCAGGGGCTTGACGAAAACATGGAAGCGGTCAAACATAACTTTTTACTGAAGGGGTACTTTAAAAGAAAACAGAAGAAAGAAGATCAGAAGAAAAAAGACCAGGAAGATGCGCAACTAAAACAAACAAGTTCTAAGCAGGCAGTCCAAAAATAGGTACACCAATGGAGTGAAAAATGGGGAGGAGTTCTAACAAGTATTCAAGAGTGATTCTTTAGTCAATTGATTATCAAAATTGTATGCATTTGTTCCTTTTCCTGGAGCTGAAATTTCCAAAATTTCGTATGGAGTTTTCACTACCTAATATATTTGTTACCTTTAAAAAAGAAATCCAGCGAGCTTTTGCAAGTGCTTTAGAGTGATGGTTGGTATGTCGTAACCCAATCGGAATCCACAAGAAAATGGAGCATCCTGCCAAAAAGGGCAAATTGTTTCCCAGGCTCACTGGAGCCAAAAAGCAGGCAAAACAAAAACATGAAAGTCCCGAGAAATTTAAAAGTTCTGGTATGCCCAGCAATCATTGCTCTGACGCTGATAATTTTCACAGGATGCAAAAAAACCAATAATTCACCTTCCTATTATTTTACCGCAGTTATAAACGGGGAAAAAACAAATTTTGGATATAAGTTGGTGGCTGCCAGAAATAGTCCCTATGGTTCCCCTGACAGCAACCTTGTAATCAACGGATGGGATAGTTCGCAGCAAAGTGTAATTTCAATCAGGGTAAACAGCACCCCGAACATCTTAACTCCGGGGAAATACCAACTTGCGGGCTATAGTTTTTGCTCCTATCAGGTTAACACATTAGCTTATCAAGGCACTGCTGCATCCATTACTATAAACAAGATAGATTCTTCCGTGGTGCAGGGTTCAATAAGCGGGATACTTTGGCGTCCTGGTTCGCCTGATAATATTCTTATACCGATAACTGGGTCATTCAATATCCGGATATCCAATTGACAAGAATTCTGTTAAAAAACAATTGTCTTTAGTTTTGCTACACATATCATTGTCAAAAAAATCTCGCCTCCAATAATGAGTGGAGATCATGATTTGCCTCTGTCAGGATGGCTGCCTTATATGTTTTCGATCCATTTGGCCAACTCCTCTTTTGATTTGCCAACCTTTTTTTGGATCCTTCCAAGCAATTCGTCGTCTTTGCCTTCTTCATAGCTGAGATCGTCATCCGTGAGTTGGGCATATTTGGTTTTGACCTTGCCTTTAATTTCGTTCCAGGAACCTTTGAGTTTTAATTTCCAGCTTTCCATAACTATTATTTTTTGAAGATGATTAGAGTCGCGCCCCCTGCTCTAATCAAAATACCTTGCCAAAAATGAGCGTGGTTGGGCATGATGATTCACATGGGCTTAGCAAAGCCGAAATAGAGTTCAGCGCATTTCTTAACCCAGTTAATGTGTAATTTTTTCTACATCTGCTCCTACTGTATCCTTAGATGTCCTTATCGCCCGCAGGAATATAAATATCAAATGTGGCACCCTGTCCCGGAATAGAATTGCCAAATATGAGACCTTGGTGATTTTCAACAATTTTTTTTACGATCGCAAGACCGATTCCCGTGCCTTTGTATTCCTGTCTGCCATGAAGCCGTTGGAATACTTGAAAGATCCGTTCTTTATACTCAGGATCAAAGCCAATACCATTGTCAACAATGGAGATTTGATGATACTGCATATTGCTGTTGGCCGTTTGCTGGCCAATCTCCTCCCCACTCACTAACCTGCTGCTTATGGAAATATTGGGCGGGATGCCTGGTTTTGAAAATTTCAAAGAGTTGGAGATCAAATTCGTAAAAAGCTGTTCGAACTGGTATGGTATAATGGTCAGGCTGGGAAGCGGGTTAGATTGGACCTCCGCTTCTTTTTGAAGGATGTTTTCTTTAAGTTGTTCCAACACCGTTCCTAAGATTACATTGAGATTGGTGTATTCGAAATGTTTTTCCGCTGTATTCGTCCTTGAAAAAGCCAGCAAATCCAGAATCAGCTGTTGCATCCTCACCGAGGCAGCCTGCATGCGTGAAAAATAATCCTTGGCTTTCTCCGAAAGATGCTGGTGTTCATATTCCAATAACCCGCTGGCAAAGGTTTGGATCTTACGCAAAGGTTCCTGCAGGTCATGACTGGCCACATAGATGAATTGTTCCAGTTCACGGTTAGACTTTACCAGTTCATCATTGAGTTGCTTGAGTTGCTGCACGCGTTGCTGGACCTGATGCTCCAATTCATCAGTAAACAATTTGCGGTCATGAATATCGGTGCTGGTGCCCACCCACATTTTTATTTTCCCCTGTTCGTCCTTTTGCGGAACAGCACGGCTGAGCTGCCAGCGGTATTCCCCGTCGTAGCGCCGGAAACGGTGTTCAAAAAGAAATGGATTGCCGGTCCTGACAGATGCCAACCAGGCTTCAATATTGGCAGCACGTTCATCCGGGTGTACAATCTGCAACCAGCCTTCATTATTGATCTGTTCAAGCGTAAGGCCTGAATAATCAAAAACCGATTGGTTAAAGTAATTCAGGTTTCCTTCCGCATCGCCAGTCCAAATATGCTGAGGCATTGAGTCTGCCAGTAAACGGAACAGGGTCTCACTCTCCTTTAAACTTTCCAACACATTTTTTTGAGCCGTAATGTCCATTACCGTCCCATACATCCTGAGAGGCTTCTGCTGCTCATCATGGAGTACTTTTCCGTACACATTTATCCAATGAATGGATTTGTCCGGCCAGACAATTCTTAGCTGGTAATCCAGACGTCCTTTCTTCAAGGAATCTTTTACTGCCTGCTCGCGTATCGGCCGGTCTTCGGGGTAAAACCTATCGATCAGTTGCTGATGCGAGACATCAGCGGGGCCCGGAAATCCGAAAATCTCCTTTAACCTGGGCGAGCTGAAAAAGTCTGTAGCTTCCAGATTCCAGTCAAATGTACCCAGGTTGGCAGCTTCGATCGCCAAGCGAAGGCTGATCTCGGTCCGGTTGATCATATTTCTGGATTCTACTTTCTCCGTGGTGTCGATGACGGTGACCACAATTCCAGAAACCGTTTTTCCATCAGGCTCAAAAAGAGGGGCGTAGTCAAAATCCAAAAAGAATTTCTGGATGGTGCCCTCGACATTGATATAAGCCAGGCTTTCCTTTTCACTGATGGGGATACCATTTTGATATACTTTGGCCACCAGGATAGGAAAGGCTTGATTTTGCAATTCCGGAAAAACATCCAGTAATCGACGTCCGGCTACTTCTTTGAAATCGCGGCGCCAAATATTTTTTAACAGGGTTTCATTTGCAAGTTCGATTACCATATCCGCTCCCCGGAAAATACCCATGGCTACCGGTGATTGCATCACCAGGTCTTTGAACTTTCTTTCGCTTTCTTCAATTTTTTTTCTAGCAGCGATTTGTTCAGTCACTTCGTAACCGGAAACCAGGATCCCGATGGATTCTTTTTTGGCATCCAAAATTGGTTGATACACGAAATTGATATAAGCCTCCTCAGGCTTGCCTCTTCCAGTATTCAAAAGAACCTGGACCTCCTTTCCTAAAAATGGCCGTTGCGTCTTGTAGACATCGTCCAATTGTTCAAAAAATCCCTGACCCTCCAATTCAGGGAGCGCTTCCCTTATCGGCAGACCGATCAACAGCCGGTTACCTATGAGCTGCAAATACCCTGGGTTAACGAGTTCATAAATATGCTTAGGTCCGCGCAACATGCAAAGTATGCCGGGAGACTGTATCAGATAATTGGATAATGCCTGCTGTTCGTGCAGCAAATTCCCGGAATCAGTTTTGATCCGTTGATCCAGGATTTCGTTTTTTTGCAGGAGTTCGCGCAAGATGGAAAATTCCTTCTCATCCGTTTGTGCCGGAGCAGAATCGCCCTGGGCGACGATTAATTTATTCTCAATAATTACCAGCAGGCTTACAAGCCGGTCGGAGATGGTTTCCATCCGGGACAGACCTTGTCTGGCTTCAAGAATCTTACCCTCCTTATACAGATGCACCAACTCCCTGGCGATGGTATGAATATCCCTGTGTACGGATTCCAGTTCATGCATTTCCGGAATATGTGGGAATGTCTTTAGACCATAGCCATAAATCCATTTTCCTACCGGGCAGTCGTAATGATAAAGGATTTCGGTTTCGGGTTCGGATTTTCCGTCATACAAAAGCGAGCGCAGACGGCTTTTGAACAATAGGTGATTTGCCATAGCATGCTGAAAATTGAGGCGGAATTCAGACGCGGACGCTGCATGCATTGCCAAATCGTTTTTTTGATTCATGATAAACAAAAGGATCAGGTGAAGGAAAGCAGAAATTTTTCGATAGGCGGCCGTTCGTTCTTTATCTCCCAGTTGATCGATAAGACCTTGGAGATGGCCTTAATCAGCAGGGCAAAACTGCCAGGTTTGCAAATATAATAGTCGGCGCCCTGTTCATATACACGGTGGATGGCCTCTGGTTGCGAGGAAGTCGAAAAAATAACGACCGGAATGGCCCTTAGCTGTTGGGACTCCTTGATTTCCTTAAGGCACTCAAAACCATTCTTCCTTGGAATATTGAGATCAAGGAAAATGACGTCCGGCCTTGAAAAAGTCTGGTCACTCAATTTCTTCATTAATTCCTGCCCGTCATTGGCCATCGTAAGAGAGGTTTCCCAGTGTACTTCTTTTAAAGCATCTTCGAAAAGCAAACAATCGTCCCTGTCATCATCTGCCAGGAAGATATTCTTTGTCCTTACCTGCTTAGGGGTCATGCATTACAAGTTAAAGAAAAAAAACAGCTATACGGTATTTTGTGGATGGTTATCAATTCTATAGGTCTAAAGATAATCAATTCAGATCATTTCTTTTTACAAGATTGAACAGACCTTGCATGAATAAGAATTCGATGACATATTTCATGCCTTCGCAAAAGTCAATACAAAATTTGTTCCCTGACCGGGCTTGCTTTGTACCTCTACAGAGGCTTTATGAGATTGGATAATATTCAAAGTGGCCGCCAGTCCAAGACCCAATCCTTCCTTTTTGGAAGTAAAGTAAGGTTCGAACAGGCGGGACAGGTTTTCTTCCGAGATTCCACTCCCATTATCTGTAATCGATACCTTAAATGTTTCCCCTTCGCTGTCAATAGCAATCCGCAGCTTTCCTGATTCCGGCGACATGGCTTCAATGGCATTGATAATGATATTTAAGAATGCAATTCCGAGTTTCTGGGCATCGCTCATGATATAGGCAGGTTCTTGTGGAAATGATAGCTGAAGCTGAATCTTCTTTAACTTGATCCTGTCCATGGCAGCCGAAAGACTCTGGTCGATTACCTTTTGCAAAACTGTTTTTACCATAATGATATCTGCCGGCCGGGAAGAGTTAAGCAACTCGGAGATCAGGTCATTAATCCGGTGGCTGTTCCGGATGATGATGTCCAAATAGGTTTTGTTTTCATCGTCCTGCATGGCAGGCACGAGTCCTTCTACTGACAGGTTAATATTGTTAAGGGGATTGCGGACCTCATGCGCCAGGGTTTGGACCAGCCTTCCCGTGGCGCTCAATTTTTCTGCCTGAAGGGTTGCTCTTTCCGCCTTTTTGAGATTGGTGATATCATGAATGATTCCCTGGAAATGATTTTGGTCTACAGCATGTGCTTCCCGCGAAAGCGACAAAATCCCAATTCTTTTCTCGCCGCTGGCAGTTTGGAATTCAATTTCTTTATCTTCTATTTCGCCAATATTGGCCAAAGTATCTTTTAATTTAAGCCGGTCAGAAGGGTTGAAAAGTAAATCCAGCAGGCTCAATGCACACAATTGCTTTTTAGTATAGCTGAACAATTCAGAGACGGCGGGGTTGACTTCCCTGAATACCAGGTTTTCGTCGGCAAGAAAAACCGCATCCCTTGATTTTTCAAAAATATTTCTGAACTTTCTCTCATTAATCTTTAGTGCCTTTATTGAAGCGCTTCTTTCCAGGGCATACCTGATCGATCTTTCCAATTTCTCCACATTCAATTCAGACTTTACCAAATAATCAATGGCCCCTGCCTGCATGGCTTCGATGTCGATTTCCTGATTACCCTTGCCGGTAAGAAGAATGATGGGTTCCTCGCATTGATTGTGGATGGCTTCTTTCAGGAGATCCAATCCATTTTTTGCGCCAAGCAGGTAATCCACAAAATAGATTTGATGGCCGCCCTTACAAATTAAATTGAGCGCTTCCTTATACTGGGGACACCATTCAACCAGGAAGTTTGGTCCCGGTATGCGTTTAATGTACTCCGTCATGATGAAGTAGTCATCTTCATCATCATCTATCACCAATATTTTTACCAAGGGGTTATGGTTCTGCATGGAGCCGGCATTTTCCGGATGGTAATATTAAGAAATATCCGGTACAAAGAGGTGGTGATTATTTGCATCAGATTCCCGGATCTGTGGAAAAAATCCCTCTGCGCGGCCAGGACAAAATTCCCCATTAGCCTTTCGGCCGGTCCATTGAAACCTGGCACCTTTTTCCTTGTGTAATATGGATTCTTTAACAATCAAATTTAATAACAATTAAAAACAATTGTATGCCACAAAAAAATCACGAGAAAGCAGCCGAACACAATCAGGAAGCAGCCAAACACCACAAAGCAGCTTCCAAACATGCTTCTGAAGGCAACTATGAAAAAGCGGCACATCATGCCCAGGCCGCCCATGGTCACCAGCAAAAAGCAAACGATCATTCAAGTAAGGCAGCTTCCAAATACGCAGAAAAAGCGGGCACCATGAAAAAAGAAGACGCCGATGAAGGGGTTATGCAGGATAATGGACATTCCCGGAAACCATAACGAATTGGTTCTTTTCAAGGGAAGGAGGAATATGGGATCATATTCCACCTTCCCTTCTTTGGCATCTAAGCTGTCACCGTCGCCCGATATTGGCTACCTTCAGGGAGGATTAGCCATAAGAACCGGAAGCGCCACCGGTATCGCCCATGACAACTGAAAAGACTAAAATAAAAACACCGTTATTCAAGCGTATCCTGCGGATATTTTTGATAATCATAGCCTCCATACTAGTGCTTTTGGTGGTTATCATTCTCCTCGTCCAAACCTCAGCAGTTCAGAATTTTATTAAAGACAAAGCCATCAGCTGGCTGCAGTCCAAAATACATAGCAAAGTGTCGCTGGGAAGGATCGATATCGGTTTTCCCAAATCCATCGTCCTGAAAGATATTTATATTGAAGATCAAAAAAAAGATACCCTGCTCTCTGCCGGAAATCTGTCCATTGAACTGGGCATGTGGAGGCTTTTCCACGGCCAGGTAAGTATCACCGAGATTCAAATGAAATCGGTGACAATTCATATCAAAAGGGTATTGCCCGATACGCTGTTCAATTTTCAGTACATCATTAATGCGTTTGCCCCGGCACCAGCCGGGGAGAAAAAGACTCTGAGTGAATCAAAGACAGAGAAGGATCCACTGTCTATCGAACATATTGGGCTGGATCAGATCCGCTTCCAATATGATGACGCCGTGACTGGAAACGCGTTGAAACTTTCCCTATCGCATTTGGATATGGCCATCAATCGTATGGATACAAAAAATCTTTATTTTGGCATTCCCTTAGTACATGTATCGGGGCTTCATGGAACCATCCACCAATTTCAACCTTTGGTCGCTGCACCAAATGAGGATACCAGTCAATCGTCAATCCAGCTCGCAGTCAAGAAAATCGCTTTGGATGATATTCAGCTCGCCTATGCAAACGATGTCAGTGCCGTCTATGGCCAATTGGGTCTGGGAACCTTGCTGGTGAAAGCCAGACAAACCGATTTGCAAAAAAAAATCTTCCAGCTCGATGAGCTGGATCTCTCAAAAACAACGGTTTCCTTACGCATCGGCAAGAATTCAAGGGTGAAGATGGGAAGCTCCGCTAAGATCAATCCTTCCAATAGGGATTCCAGTTCCTGGCATATCGGAGTGAGCCGGCTGGAACTCGATAGTAACAATATTGCTTTTGATGATGATAATCAGGCTTTGCAAAGGCGGGGAATGGACTTCAGTCACCTGCATGCAACTGCCTTATCCATTAAGGCCAATCATCTGCGGTATGGTCCGGAATCCATAAGTGCTGAAATCACCATGGGAGCCTTCAGGGAGAAAAGCGGATTTACACTCCAGACTCTAAAAGGAAATGCTTTGTATTCCAACAAACAAGCCTTTGTGCATGGTCTCGAACTTAAGACACTAGGAAGCTATTTGCTGGGATCCCTTTCCTTGCGTTACCCTTCCTTAGCTGCTATAGTAAAAAGTCCAGGAGCAATGGATTTGGATATTGATATTCGCCATTCCAGCTTGCTGACTAATGACTTGCTTAATTTCGTGCCTTCGCTATCGGCTACACCCCCCTTTATGAATGCGGGCGCCGCTTTCTCTGTTACTGCGAAAATGAAAGGGAAACTGGCGGATCTTCAGATAGACCAGTTGCAGCTGGAAGGTTTGAAAAATACAAGGATTGATATACATGGCCACATTAAAGGTTTGCCTGCCTGGAAAACCCTGGGCGGCAATTTGATTATCCGCAACATCAGTAGTTCGAAGGAGGATCTTTTTAGCCTGGTTGACCAAAAATTATTTCCGGCAGGTTTTTCCATCCCTGAAAAATGGAACTTAAGCGGAACGCTCAAAGGGTCCTTAGCCAATATGGCCGCCGCACTGGTATTAAACAGTTCGGAGGGTAATCTTCGCGTGAAGGGAGGATTCCAAAATCTCAATGAAACAAAAGAGCTGGCATACGACGGAAGTTTTTCAGCAGAAGCCCTGAATTTGGGTGCCATTATGAATGATTCATCCTGGTGGGGAAAGACCTCGTTTGAAATAAATGCCGTAGGAAAGGGGTTTGATCCCAAAAACGCCCATGCCCAGATCAATGGTGTGATCGATTCGATAGGTTTTAAACAGTACGAATATAAAAATATCCATTTCAAAGCCAGGATCGACCAAAAACAGGTCAGCGCCGATTTGGTTTTCCATGATCCCAACCTGGATCTTTCCTTAGTTGGAACGGCTGATCTGAGCTCGACTTATCCTGCGGTAAAACTAAAAATGACCGTCGATAGCATCAGGACCGGGCCTCTTCATTTTACAAAAGACCATCTTGTCTATCATGGCATCATCGATGCCGATTTCCCCCAGACCGATCCAGATCAATTGCAAGGTGCATTAGTAATTGAACAATCCGTGCTGGTCCGCGAGGGTAGAAAAATAGCGATGGACACAATCAGGCTTTCGGCGGGCAAACACGATAGCGC
>Ga0302224_10001064_pt1 | contig 12218 bp, 3 predicted proteins | sample II_Palsa_E3_1_FD_193520 | JGI IMG/M metagenome (GOLD analysis project Ga0302224, IMG submission 193520) | Peat permafrost microbial communities from Stordalen Mire near Abisko, Sweden - II_Palsa_E3_1 | ecosystem: Environmental > Terrestrial > Soil > Palsa > Peat permafrost | place: Sweden... | reverse complement strand
CTAAATTTTAAAACATTGATGAAAGTATTTATTGCAGGCTTGCCACTTGAAGTGGATGAGGCCGAATTAACAGCTGTGTTTGGTGATTTTGGGCCGGTTAAGTCCCTCAGGATCATTAAGGACCGCGAAACAAAAGAGAGTAAGGGTTTTGGATTTGTGGAGATGGTGAACGAGGATGAAGCTAAAGAAGCTATCAGGTGCATGAATGGCGCCAGCTACTACGGTCGTCGTATTACTGTAAACGTTGCTGAGGACAAAGGCTTTAGCGGCGGTGGCGGCAAAGGTGGTTTTAGACACAATTAAGCTATTATAACATATTATTCTTTTTTGAAAAGCCGGGCATTGCCCGGCTTTTTGCGTTTTAGAGAATTTTTGTACTTTGATTTTGTTGTTTGTCGCTTCGTGCCGCTCATTGCCGCGGCAGGCTACTTCTTTTGTCTTGAAACAAAAGAAGCAAAAATTCAAGTCAAGCCCTGATGCTTCTTTGCCGCACGTGGCCTGCCCAGCAAATCGGCTAGAACCGGGGCCGGAATCTTTTACCCTATGCTTCGCCGCTTATTGCCTGCGCTTCAGTAAAATTTCCTATGCCCTGCAGCCGCACAAGGCCTGCAGGGTTCTAGCCGTTTTCACCCGAAGCTTCGAGCCTGACAGGGAACGTAATTATCTTGGCGTTGAATCTGGAGTTTTGTTAGGCGATGTTGTATCGTCTGGTACATCTTCCTTGGCAGGTTTCTTGAAGTCGAGCTTACCAAACTTATACGTTAAGCTGATACCGAATGAGCGGAACGGCACTTCGCGTGTGCTGGTTTGGTATGAGTTACCGGTATTTGTGGTAGCGGTTTGCGCGATATAGTTGCTGAATGGATTTGCAGCGGTTAAGCCAATGCTCGCAGTTTTTTTCCATAACTGTTTGCGTACCGCGAAGTTGTAAAACGCGAATGCGGGACTTGTACCCTGTATGGTACGTTGTGATGAGCGGTAGTTGCCAAATACTTCGGCAGCAAAGCTGGGAGCAAACTCGTAAGAGGCATTCAGGTTAAGGCGATAGGCAAAACCACTAACTGTGGGGTCGCCGGGGTTTTTAGAGATCCTATCAGCAAAAAAGTTGTTTGAACGCAAGCTGAATTTACCTGTAACAGGGATCGAAATATAAATATTCGCACCCTCGTTGGTTTCTGAACCGAGATTGTACCGCGTGGTTAATTCTACATCTGTATAATCTGTACCATTAACCGGTAATGTGGCGTAATAGGTAGTGAATGACTGTATATCATTGGTATTGTACCTGTAAAAGGCAGATACATAAATGCTTGGCCCGTTATTGAATGATTTATTGTAGCCTAATTCATAATTATGGCCAAGTTCTGGTTTTAGGTCGGGATTGCCGGTGCTGATATTATGCGGATCGGAAACATTGTAAAATGGATCTACGTCGCTGTATTCAGGGCGTTGCAAGCGGTAGCTATAACTGAATTTAATAGACTGGTCATCACTTAATTTATGTTGTAACACAAAGGAAGGTGCTAGTATGCCATAACCCGGAACATTTGTGTTTCCATAGCTGGAACTGGTTGTAGTATATTCATAACGAAGGCCAGCCATACCATTTATAAAATCATGGAAAAGCGAAAATGTACCAGATACGTAGTAAGCAAAAACATCGCGGTTATAATTGAAGTTGTAGGTTTGTCCGGCATCCGGAGAATATCCACCGTTGTTTAACAAGGTGTCGGTATTTACACTATTGCTGATATCCTCAATAACCGCTTTTGCACCAGTTTCTAACGTAAAGGTTTTGCTAAACGGATAGGTATAATCCAGGGATATATCAGTTTCCCTGTCGGTACCCGGGTTTGTGCTCATTGAGCCGGATGTTGGCAAGCTTCCATCTAAATAAGATTGTTGTTGCGAAGCATAGTTATAGTTGCTGCCGAGACTTGATGAGACCAGGAAATCAAGCTCTTCATCTTTCTTGTCAAATGTTTTTTTGTATCCCAAGCTAACGTCTGATGAGTTAGCATGAAAATGGCTAACTGAGTTTAGCGTACTAAACTGATCTTTCAAAATATCATTTGAAACTCCGGCTTCTAACTGTTCCTGGTTGGTTGTACCCACATTGTCGTTACCAAAATGGTTATAGCTAAATGAGGCCGTTAACTGATCTTTTTTAGTAACATCCCATTGGAAATTAATACCCGATTGGTAGCCGCTCCTCTTAAAAGCGCTGGAACCGTTTTGCAATAAATCTGTTGTGGTACCGGTAGCGGCATCGGTTGATTTGGTTGTCGCGTTAGTAAGTGTTGTGGTGTTGATGCGCTCGTTACCATTAAAAAACGCACCTACGCCAAAATTGCCTTTCTTCGCATTGATATTAAAGGAGCCGTTCTCGAGCCTGGTTCCTGCTGATAAATTAACAGACCCGTTTACACCCTGTACATTATTTTGCTTTAATATAATGTTGATGATACCGCCTGTGCCTGTAGCATCATACTTGGCACCAGGGTTGGTGATCACCTCGATGCTTTGTATCTGGCTGGCCGGTATAGATTGTAAGGCCTCGGTAAGGCTTGACCCAAATATGCTGGATGGTTTGCCATTTATCAGGAAGCGGATATTAGAGTTACCCTGTAATTCCACGTTGCCATCAATGTCAACAGATATTTGCGGTACTTTTTGTAAAATGTCGATAGCCATACCTCCCTGAGCGGTAAGATCGTTTTGTGGATTGTAAACCATCTTGTCGATCTTGTTTTCAACAGTCGGGCGTTTGGCGGTTATTACAACATCCTGTAATTGATTTTGTACCGGAGCCAAAAGTATATTGCCTAACGCCGCAGTAGGGGCGGCATCGGTTATTACCGCATGCGCTATTACATGTTGTTGATAACCAATAAAGTCAATTTTTACAATATAGTCGCCCGTTGGAAGCCCTTGTATAATAAAGTTGCCTTTGTCATCTGTAACAACACCATTAAAGGGGGCAGTAGCACCTTGTTTATATAAGCTAATAGTAGCGTAATCAATTACTTGTTTGGTTGTGGCATCGGTAACCTTGCCGCTGATCTTTCCTTTATTTTGAGCCTTAGCAAAAAAGGTAGAGATAGTTAATAATATGAAAAGAACTATGGTACGCATGAGGTAGTTTAATTTTCCGCAAAGGTGTGATTTAAGTTTGAGGAAAATCTGTATATAATGTATATGTTACAATTTAATTAGTTTAAGATGAAATTTTTTCAGAAAAATCATTTCATAGCGTCGAATATAGATTTTGTATCACAACTCTAAACTTCAGAAGTGATTTTATCAATGTTCCCAATCAGTAACTAACCTGTTCTAATTCCTTTTGCTTTATACGAGATGAGCCGTCTGTTCATTTTAACCATTATGCAAATTTTGCTAGATAGTTACAACTTATAGTTGTATTATTACGTAATAGTAAAATATTACCTAGCGAGAAATTCTGTACCTATGCCTCAGGATGTAAATATATCCCAACCCCGAAACTTTCGGTTTTTATTAAAGATACTCTTTAGCGGATTGATCTTTATATTGTTAAATGTAAATGCTTCCGCAGCAATTTACGATTGGCTTGGGGCAACAAGTTCCGATGTAACGGTTGCTAGTAATTGGTCGAACGAAACTACACATGCCGGCGGTGTGCCCGGCAGTGGCGACGATGTTTATGTTGGTGTTAACTCAACTTACCAATATTATTTATTAGTTGTTTTATTAACTGCCAATATTAACTTAACCACCATGCCGGTTGTAACAGCTAATACAACCTGGAAATCATTAACATTTGGTTACAATGCGCCAGCAAGCAGCTATATTGATGGCTCCAATAGTAGCGGCCCTACTTATGGCATGATGTATAATTTATCGTTGATGGTTAACAGTGGTATAACACTAACCGTAAGCGGAAATGTTACCCAAAATCATAATCCAAGTGTACGGGCGACCTCGTACAATTATCTAACTACAACAATAGGAGGTACAGGTACATTACTATGCAAAGGGAATTTTTTAGTTGGTGATGCAACAACTAAGCCAGACAATACTGTAGCTGATGTTACCAAGGTTGCCCTGCAAATTACTCAGCTAACTATTACGGGCAACATTATTTTAAACTCCAACGGGAACAATGCTTCCGGAGGCAATGCGGGTATTTGTTATCCGTTGTTTTCTGTTGAAAAAGGGACAACCACGTTACAGGGGCAAATCACCTTCGCCACAAATAATAGTCCTTTATTGAGTGGGTATAATATATATAACCCCGGGCAGCCTGGTTACCTCGGGCAGTCCGCCTATCAGGGATATGGTGAGATTGAGGCAGATAATACCGCAGGCAGCCCAAATACATTTGAATTTCAATATAAACAGCCCATTGTAAAAACCGATAATTTTTATGTGTTTTTTGAGGGTGGGGGAAATTCAGGTACGGTATTGTATGATGATCCAAATGCTGAAACCCAAACTGTTTACACTGCTAATGAGCCATCGGCAACAACAACAGCAACATATATAAATATCGTATCGCCATCGTACTATAATCTTACATTATCAGGAGCCAGCGCAAAATCGGTTGATGGAAACAGCACATTAGGAACAGTTACACAGGGTTTAGTAGTGGGCAACAACTGGACAACCAGTGGCGGCGTGGTGAATTTGACCATCAACAATCCTACTGTTGCTATTGGCGCAGGGTGGACAAATTCTACTACAGTTACGCAGGGAACAGGCGGTATAACCACTGGTGGTATTATTACCAATAGCAGCACGATAACAGGTAGTACAGCTACTATAACGGTTGGCGGCCTTTTTACAAATACCGGTACATTTACTTGTGGTACAGGTAGTGTTACTTATAATGGGGGATATACCAATAGCGCGAATTTTACAGCAACAACTACCGGGATGATATATTTTACCGGTACCCAAACCTTACTTGACAATAGCTCTGCCGGAACAACATTTTATAACGTGACCTTTAATAGTCCCGGGAGTACAGCTACTACTGCTACCATGACGGCTGGAGTAGGAAACTTTACTTTAGCTGATATAGGTGTACTTACGATGGTATCGCCAGCGCAATTAGTTGCTGGTTCAACCACAGTAGGAGGGGCGGCATACTTAACACTAAAATCGGATGCAACCAGTACGGCTTCAATAGCAACGATAAGTGGTACATCAACTATATCGGGCAATGTAACAGCGCAACGATACATACCGGGCGGCACATCTGCTTACAGATCATATCGACTGCTTACTTTGCCGGTTAATGTAAGCTTACTGACTAGTAATCAAGCGACGACGGAAGGTTTTATCAATCTGAGTTCTTTAAACAGTGGCATTATTACAGCAGGACCAGGCACGGGTTTTTCCTACACTACTAAAATCGCTAATCCTTTGATGTATTTATATGATGAATCTCGGGCGCAAAATTTTACCGCTTACGTTGCCGGTAAAAATGTGGGTATATACTCATTGGCAACCTCTTCCCCATATCAGGATATATATTATCCCAAAGGAGCAGCAGCTTTACCGGCTCCTACAGCAACCGCCGCGGTGCCTGTTGGTAATTCGGTGCAGGTATACTACGTTGGTCCTTATGTAAGCTCACCAACACTTAGTGCATCTGCTCCTGCCGCTGCAACAACATCGGCAACTGGTTATCTTAATCAGGGTACTATACCCGTTTATGTTTTTCCAAGCACTTCAAGTAAAACGCTTTCTTATAGTCCCGCAGTAAATACTTTGCCAGCACAGGGTTTAGGTTTAAACCAGGTGGGTAATCCTTATGCCAGTAGTATTGATTTGGATAGCCTGTATTTTGATAACAAAACCGGTACAGCTGCTATAGGCCCATCTTTTTGGGAACTGAAGCAGCCAAGCAATATTTTTGTTGCTTACAATGCTGCAAGCCACACCGCTTCAACAACCGGCTCAGGCGCGGAACCGTACATAGCCAGCGGGCAAGGTTTTTTTGTCCAGGCGATCACTGCTACATCAGCATTAACATTTTATGAACAGGAAAAAGTGAATGTGAAATTAGGCACGAGCACCACCCCGGTACTTATACTTAGCCAACGAAGCAATAATTATATGCCCGCTGCCGAAGTTATTCCGTCCGGGCTTGCAGGCTTGCATTTACAGATGACAAAGGATTCGGTTAACTATGTTCAAACGGGTATCTACTTTAATGGCTCGTGGAGCGATAAGTATAGCCCGCAGGAAGACGCGTTGGATATGGGAGGCACAAGCCCCCAAGTTTATCTGTCGAGTTATTCTTCAGACGATGTTAGGTTATCTATTAACCAGCTTGGTAACTATAATAAGGGGAAGATAGTGAAATTATATACCTCAGCAACATCAAGTGGTTCTTATACCATGAGTCTGGCCGATATTAAAAATATTGATGCACTTTACAATGTTTACCTTAGAGACCATAAGTTGAACGATTCTGTAGATTTGCGTACTACCAGCTCATACAGTTTCAGCATAAATACAGGCGATACCACTACGTATGGTGGCAATCGTTTTGACCTGGTAATAGCGTTGAAGAACTTGCCTCCATACCAGTTAGTTACTTTTACAGGACAAAAAGTAAGCAGTGGTGTACAGTTAAACTGGGTAGCCAATAATACAGGTACTTATACCGGCTTTGTATTGGAAAGGGAAGGAGCTGGTAATACCTTTACTCCTATATACACTGTGCAAAGTAGTGGCAGCAGTAATTATAATTTTGTTGATAGTAAACCAATGATAGGCAATAATATTTATCGCCTGGCACAGAGTGACGTTAACGGAAATATTACCTATTCGTCATTGGTAACAGTTGGTTATAACAACATATCTTCAAATGGTTACTTTAGTGTTTACCCAAATCCTTCAAAAGGTATAATTAACGTGTTGGTAAACTCAACCACGGCTACCAATGCTAATTATACAGCAGATATTTATAATACATCGGGAGTTTTGATGGAGCATCGGGTATTGAACACTTATACATGGGCAGAAGATGTCAGCAGCTATAAGGAAGGCGTATATATCATTACATTGAAAAATACAAATGGTGATGCGCTCGAAATGGAAAAGTTTATCAAGATAAAATAAAGCTGTTTATTAAATGGCTTTTAAAAAATCTGCACAAGATTGTATATTTGTTTTATGCGATACTTCCTTTGCTTTATATTCCCGCCAGCCGCTGTTTTAACCACAGGCCGCATCGGCTCCTTTATTCTCAGCATTATCCTAACCCTTTGTTTTTGGATACCGGGCGTTATCTACGCCATTCTGGTAACCAATGATTATTATTCAGATAGAAGAAATAGGAAAATGATCAGGGCTATTAGATCAAATAGATAACCCACGTTCAATTATAAACATATCTCTATATGTTGCAAAAGGCAATATGGATGACCGAAAATTAGTATTGGTTAATATGTTGTCATATTGATTAATGTTAATTAAGAACGTTTATATATTCCCATTCGTTGTTGTGATTTTTACGCTTTTGTTGGTGTTTATGGCAACATTTAATGTCGGCTATCCGTATATACCCGACGATAAGCTATTTTTAGATTCCTGATTAAAACATTGACTAAACCATCAAAATTTGAACATACTGTTGCATAATATTTACAAAGCACCAACTAAATCTGGTCACATGTATTATGTTGCTGATTATTTGTTTGAATTTTCATTCCATAAGTTTTGCATATGAAAAAACACCTACTTTCTTTTAAAATATTTTTTGGAACGCTTGTAGCTATAATGCTATTTGGATTTAATACAGCTAATGCGTCAAGCGTAACTTTGACAATTACCGGGCCAACAAACACAACAGTAACCGCCGGATCTACTTTTACTATAAGCGCTACGGCAACAACTAACTGTTTTGCTGGAATGGATCATGTTAATTTTAGCGGTAATGGCAGCAGTTTTAATGATACCAGTAGCCCTTATAGTCAGGTTTTTACAGCTTCATCTACACCAGGTACATATGTTTATACGGTAACAGGTTATGACAATACTTTTTTTTGCGGAGATAATACAAGTAAAACAATTACTATAACTGTTGTAGCTGCCTCGCCTACTGTAACTATAACAACATTGCCCACAGCTTGCGGCGGCGGTAGTACAACTTTTAAAGCCACAGGGGGGCTCCCAACCGGAGGTACTTATAATTGGTATTTAAATTCTTCTGGCAGTACTGCCGGAGGAAGCCCGGAAGCTACTACTACCGGAACCGGAGGAGCTACTAATCCTTCAACTTATACTGTAAACTTGTATAGTGCCAGAACATACTATGTATCCTACAAGGTTGGTGGCGTTGAGACAGGGCTTACGGCTATCACCGCTAATATTAAAGATTATCCCTTTACCACACAAACCACCGCATATGGTTTAACCTATCAATACCCTTTTACAGGTAACGCGAATGATGCTTCGGGCAATGGTAATACGGGTACCGCACAAGGAGGTGCAACGCTTACAACTGATAGGTTTGGTGTTACCAGCAATGCATATTTATTTGATGGTTCCACAGGTTATATCTCAACAGCTACGCAAATCCCTTCTTCAGGGCCACAGATATTTACTATTAATATGTGGTTCAACACAACAACCGCGGGTGGTAAACTTATTGGTTTTGGTAGTTCGCAAACAGGTAGTAGTGGCAGCTATGATCGCCAGATATACATGAATAGTGCAGGGCAGTTAATCTTCGGTATTTATAATGCTGCTACAGATACGATTCGTACAGGTACAGCATATAACGATGGTAACTGGCATATGGTTACGGCTACGCTTTCATCAGCAGGTATGAAATTGTATGTTGACGGAGTTTTAAAATCAAGTAATGTTAATTACACTACACCACAGCCATTTGCAGGCTATTGGAGAATTGGTTATGATAACTTATCTTCTTGGCCAGATGCAACAAGTAATTATTATTTTACAGGTAAACTTGATGATATAGATATTTATAGCCGTGAACTAACCGCTAATGAAGTATACAGTTTACAGGGTGCCGAAGTTACACCTGTGTGCGTTGGCGGCACATTATCTTTTAGTGCTAATACCAATACCGGATCTTCTTATTCCTGGAGCGGGCCTAATAGCTTTGCATCAACATCGCAAAATCCTACTATCTCAAACGTTACCACTGCAAACACTGGTAACTATACGGTAGTAGTAACAGGTACCGATGGGTGTATATCCACACAAACAATTTATGGCGCGGCACAACCTTTACCCGATGCGTCTTTTACAGTGCCGACTAATGTTGTTGCAAATGCAACAACAACACTAACACTTGGAACAGCTGTTAATTCGAGTTTATACACTTATAGTTACATAATAGGCGATGGAAGTCTAGTAGCAATGACGGGCAATAACTTTCAAATTAACTGGCCAACTGTAGGTACAAAAACCGTTACCTTAACCGTTACAAATATCGCTACCGGCTGTACTTCAACTTATTCTGCAACGGTAAACGTGAGTTTGAATGTAACCGCAGCTAATTATGCTTTTAGCCAGCCAGCCACATTAAATACAACAACTAGTGGTATAACTACAACCTTAACCAGTTTTCCGGCATTGGTATATATAAAGGAGGATGCATTAAAAGCCGGTACGGGTTATGTTCAAAATTGCGCGAATAATATACAGTTCCCTACAGGTGGTACCACCGGCTATGATTTTGCTTTCACGCTTAGTGGCAGTACCACCGAGTTGTTTTATCAAGTGCAAAATTACGATCCAACTACCGGAACATTAACCGCATGGGTGCAAATACCATCGGTATCTGCATCATCAAATGTGGCCCTTACATTTTATTTCGGATCGAAAATACCTAATCACACATCGGTATTTACTGCAAGTACCTGGCCCGCCGATTATGTAGATGTTTTTCACTTTGACGAAGGTTCAACCTCAGCAACTGTATTAGATGCTACTATACATGCCAATAATGCAACCCAAACAAATACTGCGATTGCGACAGGGAAAATAGGTGGAGCCTATACCTTTAATGGTTCTTCAACTCAAATAATAACAAGTTCTGTAAATAATAATATAACCAGCTCATTTACATTATCTGCCTGGGTAAACTCCTCGGTATTTACCGGTCATACAGATCAAAAGGTAGTTACTAATGAAACCAGCTTAACTACTGGTGGTTATAAGTTGAGTATATACGGCAGTACTGCGACTACCATGTACGATGAGGTTGAAACACGTGAAAATGATGGAACTTTAAGTTTAGACAGATCGGCATCGGGAGGCACAGTTTTGAGCCCAAATACATGGTATTACGTGCAGGGCGTATACGATAGTTCTACCGGGACATTATATTCTTATCTGAATGGTAAAGTAGATAGATCGTCGACCGCGGCTAATGCTGCAGGAACTAACGGCGGTGCTTTAGTTATGGGATCAGACTATGCATCCGATTTCTGGTTTGATGGTATTATAGATGAATGCCGTATATCAAATGTGGCTAAGTCGGCTGATTGGATTAAAGAAGAATATTACAACCAAACCAATCCAACTACTTATACAACTAGTGGTACTACAATTACAACCAACGCAACTAATGCGGCAGCATTAGGTATACCGGGAGGTTCTATAGTTTATACCTGGACAGGTGCAGGCGGAACGGGCCTTGGAACATTATCAAATTGGACATGTTCTGTATCTGGTAATCCTAACCAGGTGCCACCTTTTGACGGCACTTGTAGTTTGAACATCCCCGGTGGTTTAAGCACCTACCCGATATTAACCGCAAACGAAAGTGTTTATGGCTTAACTCTTGGCGCAGGGGCAACCATTAACCTGGCTGGTTATACCTTAAATGTTGGGTGCCATATTTATAATAATGCGGCAGGTGCTTCTCAAATTCTATATGGTAGCAGTACAGGTACCGTTAACTTTAATGGTTCCCTGGCAACACAATATTTTTATGGGAATGGAACAACTACTACATCAAATGTAGCCAACCTAACTTTAAATAACTCGGCAGGAGGCACACTTGATATTACAGGCGGTTCGGTATCGCTTTACAACTCTCTTACAATAACCAAGGGTAATATTTTGGTTGATAATGCAGGCAGTGGCGCACTAACACTGGTTTCAACAGCATCCGGATCAGCAAACGTAAATACCATTCCGAGTCCATATGCAATTACAGGTAATGTGATCGCGCAGCGATATTTTCCTGGCGGAGCAGGCTACAGGTCATATCGTTTGCTTACTTTACCGGTTAACATAAGCAGTAGTACCAGCCAAATAAGCACTGAAGCATTTATCGATCTGCACTCCCTAAACGGAGGTATGCTTACCGCCGGGCCAGGTACAGGGTTTTCATATGGTACCGCTACAACCAACCCATTAATGTATTTGTACGATGAATCGCGTGCGCAAAATTTTACAGCATATATAGCAGGCAAAAATGTGGGTATATATGCCATGACAGGAAGCCCAACATACAATGTAACAACTTATGGTACAACCCTGGCTGCAACTAAAAAAACAGGCCAGGTCCCGGTAGGTAATTCGGTGCAAGTATATTTTGTTGGACCAAATACAGCTGCAAATTTAACGGCAACGTCACCTCTTGCAGCCACAACCTCAGCAACAGGCTATCTTAATCAGGGGACGATCTCTACCTATATTTTCAGCACAGGGAATACAAATTTATCCTATAACCCGGCTACTAACAATACGGCAGCTAAGGGCCCGGGTTTAAACCAGGTAGGTAACCCCTACCCAAGTACAATAGACCTGGACAGTTTATATTTTGATAACAAAGGTAGTGGTACCAATATTGGCCCAATGTTTTGGGAGCTAAAGGAACCGAATAATACATTTGTAGCCTATAGTGGCAATCACACCTCATCCACCACGGGTTCACAGCCATATATCGCCAGTGGACAAGGCTTTTTTGTCCAGGCGCTCAGCACATCCTCTGGGCTTACTTTCTATGAAAAAGACAAAGTAAATGTAACGATTGGTACCAGTACATCGCCGGTGCTTATCTTAAACCAAAAGAGCAATAACAGTATGTCCGCGGCGGAGGCATTACCCTCGGGTTTAGCGGGCCTGCACCTGCAGATCATGCAGGATACGTCGACTTATACGCAAACAGGTATTTATTTTAACCAGAGCTGGAATGATAAATACAGCCCATTAGAAGACGCGATAGATCTGGACGGCAC
>Ga0302224_10001052_pt1 | contig 12277 bp, 6 predicted proteins | sample II_Palsa_E3_1_FD_193520 | JGI IMG/M metagenome (GOLD analysis project Ga0302224, IMG submission 193520) | Peat permafrost microbial communities from Stordalen Mire near Abisko, Sweden - II_Palsa_E3_1 | ecosystem: Environmental > Terrestrial > Soil > Palsa > Peat permafrost | place: Sweden... | reverse complement strand
AATATATAAAAAATATTATTTAAATTAAGTATAAAACTTTTAATTATTAAAAAATATTTTTTTTTTATATAATCCTTTATACTTTATTAAATCTTTAAGAAATCTTAAATTTTATAAATCTTTATTTCTTATAAGTGGATTCCTTAGAATCCGTCACGTGACCTCCATGTAACTTCATTATATACTATTGGATTCTTTATGACATAGCGTCCTTATACCCGAGTCTTAAGTCTTAATAATAATTTATAATATAAATTTTTTATTTATAAATTAATTAAATTAATTTTAAATTTTCTTTAATTATTTAATTCTTAAACTTAATTAATAATTTAGTAATATTCTCCGTCAAGACAAAGTTAAGATATTCTTCACGATAGTATATATTCGTGACGTTAAATTTAATATTTTTAATTTCGGTATATTTTTATTTCTTGTCCTTGAATTCAAGAATAATAAATTAAGAAATATTTTTCTTTTAAGGAATATTATTAAGCCCGGCTTCTTCGAGATCTGGCTTATAATAAATATTTATTATAATAAAGTTAAAAAAAACGGAATAAAATTATCTATCGTCTTTTTTTATTTAAGATTAATAAACTAAAATCGATATAAAGTTTTAAGTTAATTTCTTAATTTAAAGACAATAGACTAAAACTAATAATTATTTTTTTTTATTTTAAGTCGATAGACTAGAATTAACTTAAAGTCTTTATTATTTTAATTTAATAAAAAGAGATTAATAATTATTTTATTTTAAGGGAATATTATTTACTTTAATTAAGAATCCGACTCCGAGATTAACTAAGTCGTAAAGGATAATATCGTTTACTTTAATTAAAGATTTAATTCCGAGATTAACTAAATCGTGAAGAACGTAAGTTTTATTTTATTTTAAGTCGGTAAAGGACCGATTATTACTTTATTTTATTTTAAGTCGATAAACCAAAATCGATTATTCGTACGTCTTATATCGAACGTCAAGTACGGTATTTTATTTCTTGTACTTTAAGAATAATCCGGGTCTTTTACTAAGAATATATTAGTCGCTTTTATAAGCCGGGTCGAGTAAGCTTAATATTATATAATAATAAAATTATTATAAAGATTAAAGAAGTATAAAGTTTAATATAATTTAATTATATTTAAAAATACTAAATTAAAGCTTAAGGATAAGAAGAAAATCTCGACTTAAATACTTTTTTTGTTAGTTTAATTAATTTTATATCAAGACGTTAAGTATTTTAAAACACAATAAATCTTATAATAATATTAATTATTATAGCGAGATGTATTTTTATTAGTTTTTAATAACTAAAAATAATTTTTTTTTTATTATTAAGCTAAGTTAAATAAAGATATTTTAATTAAATAAAAAATAATTTTTATTACAAGAAATAATTATTATATAATATTTTTTTATTATCGATTTTATGTTTTGGTATAAAATTCGGATAAATAAATATAGTATAATGCTTTGAGTATTGTGTTTTTAATAGGGTTCTTTAAGTATAATTATATAATAAAGTGTTTTTATTAAAGTGTTTTTATTAAAGCGTTTTTGTAAGTAATCTTAAAAAATAATTAATTAATTAATACGCTCGTTCGCTTGTCAATACTTTATGCCGATAAGCTCTTTCGCAAAATCCAATTAAAGAGCGAGAGAAATAAAAGTAATAAGAGTGATAAAAGTAGTAAGAGTGATGAAAGTAATAAGGAATAAATATACACGAAAATAAGAATATATTTTTTAGCGAGGTATAAGGTATTATAAACCACCATTGCGGCCTGAGGCTCGGGCATTAAAGGAAAACATTACAGAGAACCCAATGGCATGCGACGAGGTCACATAAAGGATTAAGTCACGTGATGGAGTCCATCACGTGATGGAGTCCCGGGAGGAGGAGCCCCTAAACAAGAAAGAACTCCAGTCCCAAGGACTCCATGGGAGTAGGACTCCATAAAACATAAAGGCCTATATAGTCGGGACTTCCCCCCAGTAGATAGAAGCTTTGTGCTTAACTCAAATAATATTTCTTATATACTTATAACTATATAATACTTTAGGATATCACTCGGTAATATCCACTGGACTTATTAAGACTCCCTACCTAAGACCCCCTAAATCCCTAACGTATTAAAGCTTGCTTCTATTACGACGGACTATAAGTATTATACTTTAAATACCTTTATATTATAATATTAAATCAAGATAAATCAATCATGTCTATTAAGGGAGGTAACAACGAAAAAGAGATCGCGCAAGGACGGGAGACGCCTGTCCCGGAAGGGGATTTTATTCCTGGAGATCTTAAAATCAAGCTATCAAATAAGTTTAAGGGAAATTACTCCAAGTTGGATTCGTTCTTGGCCCAGTGCAAACTTTACATGGCCTTTAACAAACACAAGTTTAAAATAAAGACTCAATAAGTCTTATAGATTATCACGATACTACAAGGAAGTACCTTCGATTGGATCAGTCCCTTCCTGATCGACTACATGAAGCACAAGAACAAGCAAGGACAATACACCACGGCCATGAAGAGCGACACTGTCAAGTACTTCTACACCATGGAAGGATTTAGCAAGGGAATACGACAGATATTCGGGAATATTAAAAAAAAAGTCACGGCGGAACAAAATCTTGGATACCTTAAACAAAAAGACTCGGCAGTAACTTATACGGCAAACTTCCAGCAGTTGGCGGCCAAAACCCAGTGGGGCAAGACGGCACTACAACACCAGTTCTATATCGGTCTCAAGGACGGAGTCAAGGATAAAATAATCAGGTCCAAGAAACCGGATAACCTGCAGGAGCTTATCGCATTGGCAGTCAAGATCGATAATTAAATATATAAATATAGTCTTAAGAAAAGGGGATAATACTCGCAGGAATACAAGAGGAAAAAGATTCCGGGAAAATATTATTCGCCTATAGAACTAGATATTATTACTCGAATAATAAAAAAGAAGTAGGTCTTTAAGAAAGAAATATAGAGACGACAAGAAAAAAAATTATACTTTAAATATAGATTACCAGGATATATGGCAAGATTTTATTGAAAGAGTGAGACATCATGGAAAAAGAAGTAACTCCACGTTACGAGCAGGAGCAAGGACTATAATTTATTAGAAATATATATGACTAATCGAGTGAAAGAATACTTAGAAGCTTATAAAGTATTAAGATATAATCGATAATGTCGGCGACGACTATTAGATATTTCGGAAAAATAATTAAAAGAAGAGTATATATATATATAGATCAGTAATATTAATAAGTCTAGTAGCTTAACGGAATCAGACATGGATAAAAAAGGACCATCGGCGCCGGGATGGCGGCCGGAAACCACCCAAAATGGGACATTATTCGTATGGCCCGACGGATGGCCAAGAATGGGAGAAGTATGGGAAGTAATTCAGAGAGAAGTATTTCCAAGAGATAACGGCACCAGAGAATAGATATTGATCCTATAGAATAACGAGTCAGATATTAGATGGAGAGAGCTGGGAGAAGTCTTCGCTGGAGGACCTGACTGGGGAATATACTAGGAGGTAATATTCCAGGATTATCGATAAATAAAATAAAGAAAAATTAATAATAGTCAAACTTATATATTATTATTATCTAATCTAGGATTTATGCCCGAGTAAAAGAAACCAAATAATAAAGACACGTGGGAATTATTGGTCCAAGGACAAGATTAGAGACTATGGATAAATATATAAAACAATTAATAACTTTTTCGTGAATTATATTCTCTTGGAATAATCCATGAATTTAAAGTCGGATAAATATATAGAATATAAATGACAGGATTATCCAAAGAAATATTATAATAATGGATTAATATATTCTGAAAATATTATAAGATAGTTAATATAGAAGAATAATAATTTGTCGTAATGGCCACTATCGAAGTAATTAAATAAAATAATAGGGTATAAATTATAATTGACTTAGGGGCCATAGGGAACTTTATATTAAGAGAAGTAATATTATGACTAAAACTAGAAACCAGGATTAAATATTATTTTTATAAGTTTAAGATAATTAATAAAGAATCTATTAATAGGAAATCCAGGATAATAAAGATAAAAATAATAAAGATTATACTGGAGATATCTGGGAAATATCTAGAGTATATTATTTTTAATATTATATTTATTAAATAATATAAGATTATTTTAAAAATATCCTGGATCCGATATTATAATTCTAATATTAACTAGAAATAAAAAATATTATCATAAAATAAATATTTCAAGAAATATTTAAGTATATAAAGAAGAAAGACAGGATTAATTTCTTTAAAAGACCCTAAAGAGATATATACTATCTCTTAAGAGGAGTTAGGATACTTGACAAAAAAAGAACAAGATTTATTTTTAAAATAAATATTAAAAGAATATAATAAATTTATAAAATTATTTAGAAAAAAAATTAATATTAAAGTCTTATCTTAATATAAATAATAAGATTATAATATATTATTAAAGAAAGAAAAGAAATCATCTTTTTTATTAATTTATCAAATATCGGAGGCCGACCTTAAAATATTAAGGGAATATATTAATAAGAATCTAAAGAAAGGATTTATTTAATTATTAAACTTATTAGCGGAAAGTCCAATATTATTTATATTAAAAAAAGATAAAAAGAAAAGGCTTTATATTAATTATTAAAAGCTAAATATAATTATTGTCAAAGATTACTATATATTATTATTTATAGATAAATTATAAAATAGGCTTAGTGGAGTAATTATATTTATTAAGCTAGACTTATATAAAGTATATAATTTTATTTATATAAAGAAAAAAGAGGAATAAAAAATAATATTTTAATATAAATATAATTATTTTAAATATTAGATTATATCTTTTAGACTTATTAATATATTAATAATATATATAAGAATAATTAATATTATTCTCGGGAAATACTTGGACCGGATATATATTATTTATTTAAATAATATCCTGATATATTTTAAAATAATAAAATAATATATGAGAGATATAAAGAAAATATTAATAATTTTATTTAAGGTATAATTATTTTATAAGCCAGAGAAATATATATTCCATCAAGAGAAAATAAACTTCCTGGGATATATTATTATTCCTGGAGAACTCTCTATAAATCCGTCAAAAATTAATATTATTCTGGAATAAAAAAAACCAATTAATATTAAGAAAATATAATTTTTTCTGGGATTTATAAACTTTTATTAAAGATTTATCAAGAGATATTCCATTATTATTATCCTATTTATGGAATTAATAAAAAAAGACAAGGACTTTAAATAAATTTATTTAATATAAAATATCTTTAATTAATTTAAAAGGGACTTTACGTATATATCTATATTTTTAATATTTAATCTAGAAAAATAAATTATTATAAAGACGGATTTATTAGATTATATTCTTAAAATAATATTAAGTCAATAAGAAAAAGATTAAAAATAATAATTAATAGTCTATTATTCTTGGAAATTATTATTAGCGGAACTTAATTATAAGATTTATAATAAAGAATTACTGGCGATTATGGACGTCTTTCGGGAATAGAGAATATACTTAAAAGAATCTAAATATTAAATATAAATCTATATGGACTATAAGAATCTTATTTATTTCATTATAATAAAAGAACTTAACCGATAATAAGTATATTAGACAAAAATACTTATCACGTATAACTTTTAAATTTTATATATTAAAGAAATAAAAAATACTAGGGTAGACGCTCTAAGTAAAAAACCGGAATATTTTACTAACAAGATATATAAGTCAAGAATAATATTCAAGAAAGAAAATAACTCGTTAGTATTTAATATATAATAGCTCGTAGTAACTACTAGCTCTTTTATTAACACGGATAAATAAAGCAAGAAAATTTAAAAATAATATATAATAAATACTATAATAGGAGAATAACTGGAAAACCCGCGAGGGGACTTTAGCCTTAACCCCCATGGACTATTATTATTTTAGGGACGGGTTTATATATCCTCGGGTATAAGAAAGGACCTCGTTAAACATGAGCATGGGCTACCGGCCCATGAATACCAGGGAATAAGAAAGACTTTAAAGCGGATCTCCAGAATATACTACTTTTCAGGAATCAGGAAGGTCGTGAAGGACGTGGTACAAGAATACGACACGTGTATACGGAATAAAGTCACGAGGCATACTCCGTATAACAAAATACAATCTTATAACATGTCCCCATAATCTTGAAAATCTATTGTTATAGATTTCGTGATTAAACTATTACTCTCGAGGGAATCATGGACAGGATATAAATATAACTCTATATTAATTATTATAGATAGACTAATAAAGTATATATATATAATATTATATAATAAGTTAAATATAACTAAGAAATTATTATATATTTTATTTTGGACTATTATTATAAATTATAGAGTTCCGAAGGAGATTATCTTAGACCAAGATAAGTTATTTATATTTAAGTTTTGGACTATGCTAATAACTCTAATGGAAATAAAAAAAAAGCTATTATTAGTGTTTTATTTATAGACGGATGAATAAATAAAAAGAATTAATTAAATAATAAAAATGTATTTATATTATTATATTAATTACTAGTAGGATAACTAGATTAAATTATTATTCTTGGCATAATATTTATATAATAGTGCAGAATCAGAGACTATAGATATTACTTTATTTTTTATAAATTATGGATATATTCCGACGATATACGATATATTCTTGATTGATAAAATATATATAGAATAGGCTATCGCTAAGATTAATAAAATTAAAGTATTATATAAAGAACTGGCTATAGATATTAAATTTATTATATAACGATCGGCAATATATTATAACTAGAAGTATAGTATAGGACCTGGGCTTAAAGAGGGGGATAAGGTTTATTTATTTAGAAAAAATATTAAGATAAAAAGACTAAATAATAAATTAGATTATAAGAAATTAGGACTATTTAAAATTAACAAGAAAATTAAATCTATAAATTATAAACTTAAGTTATTAGAGATGATAGAAATATATCCGGTATTTCATGTATTACTCCTTGAGTCAGTATCCCCAAATATATCTATTATACCAGTTACGAAAGTCCAATAATTGGACCCATAAAAGGAATATAAAGTCGAGACTATTCTTAATTATTAGTATATCCAAGAAAAAATTAAGTATTTAATTAAATGGGAGGGATATTTATAATCAGAAAATACTTGGGAACCAAGAGAAAATCTTAATTACTCTAAGAAACTCGAGAAGTTCTACTATAAAAATCTATATCTACCTAGAATTTCCCGTTCTCGCGGAGGGCCTAGTCAAGAAGGTCTTCTAATTTAAAGGAAGATAACCAGGAGGGCTCGGGACGTGGGCTCGAGGGAGGGATAGGGAGTTAGCGACGACGAGGACCAAAGAAGAAGCGATAAATAAATTTACGAACGAACGGGATAAGGGGCTCTGGATAGCCTTCGGAATTATAATATCGTTTGGAGTATACGTATTCCGAATAGCGGGAGGAAAGACTAAGGTCCAGCCAATATAAACGAGACCGCTTGATATAAAACAAACAAGTTTTACCCGGGCGGGCGGAGGACTTAATATATAAGGCAAGAGCGATATGCTCTTTGTGCTTGGTATAAGAAACAAAAGACATGATGATTAGTAAAGAAAAGGGAAAAGCGAAATAAGCGATATTTTGTACGTAGCGGGACGCTACTAGGACAAGAAGGGAATAGTATTATAAACCACCATTGCGGCCTAAGGCTCGGGCGTTAAAGGAAAACATCATAGAGAACCCAATGGCATACGACGAGATCACATGAAGGATTAAGTCACGTGATGGAGTCCATCACGTGATGGAGTCCCGGGAGGAGGAGCCCCTAAACAAGAAAGGACTTCAGTCCCAAGGACTCCATGGGAGTAGGACTCCACAGAACACGAAGGCCTATATAGTCGGGGCTTCCCCCCAGTAGATAGGAGCTTCGTGCTCAACTTAAATAATATTTCTTATATACTTGTAACTACGCAATACTTCAGGACATTACTCGGTGATATCCACTGGACTTATCAAGGCTCCCTACCTAAGACTCCCCAAACCCCCAACGTATTAAAGCTTGCTTCTATCACGACGGACTGTGAGCGTTACATAAGGTGGGGGTCAAGTGGGGATAAAAAAACGACTAAAGGAACGTGTACCTTTATTAATTTTGGTGTACGTAGCTAAGGGCGACGTATAAGTTAAAAGAAAAACTTAACTTTAGTAAAAATCCTTTAAAATCAATGATTTAAAGCATGGGGGAATAAGTGCGGGGGTCTCTAATTTACAGGATTTTTTATCTCTTTCTTTGTATTAAATTATATTAAATTATATTGAATTATATTGGTATTAGTATTAGTATTAATATTGGTATTATATATTCCCCCTTTATAGAAGAGAGTTGATGCCAAGTGGAGCACCACGCTAGCCCTCTTTCGCATTCTTGCCGGATTGGGACGTCCAAGCGCGCCTAGACGCGGGAGCCGCGCTTAGCGAATCCAACACTCTTTTATCCGGGATTATTCAAATCGGCTTCGGAGTACTTTTATCCGAATAGCAAAAAGAGGTGGCATTAATCTGTGAATGTCCTAAATGACAGTGGGACATTAAGGGCAGTAGGTTCCTGACTATTTCAGGCTTTCTGTGTTTTCAGAGAGCTTGATTATGTTCACTATGTAACGTACCAAATCATCTTATGCATAGGACTTTGCACCTCCGTAATCTGCTCGAGATACTTAGAAACTCATTAACCTGTCCATTCTCTCATGAAAATATTTAACAGGTGAGTAAAGCCACCCTGAAATACGAGCCTTTCTTCCCTGCCAACGTCACTATAACTTGCAGCAGAGAGGTAGCTGGAATCTCAGAGTTTGGACATTGATATTTAGAGAATTTGTTGTAACTGCTTTGTCGTTGTCAATAAGTTTTGCGTTCTTTGTACAGAATAGAAACAGTTCATCTGCTAGACTCAATCCACTACACTTGCCTTGAGAAGTTTGCTGGCCAATCAATATGTTTGGATTTTCAGCAAGAAAAGTGACTGGTGCAAGGCAGAAAGAATGGGTTGGACAGACACGAGCTGCAAGAAGTGGCTTCAGGAAGTGGCTGCGGCATTATATGCCAAAGCCTACCAAAAATTGAAGCCCTTGAAATGGTGACCTCTATGAAGTGTCACATGAGAGATCGACCATTTATATCCCGCAGGGTACACATACTTCTTCTCTCCCTCCAGCCATCCTCCATCCATCCACTCATCGAAATCCAATGGTCCAACATCAATCCGTATCTGATCAACCTTGCAACCATACGGAGAGAACGGATTTTGACTTCTTTCAACCAGAATGCTCCGACGAGCAGGGCCAAAGCCAATGTGACGCAGAAGTTGTTTTTGAGGGAATGTGCCTCGCTGCACTTTCCCGTGGGCCAACGTATCCTCACTTGAGGCTGGTTCAGCCTCGAGATGTCAGTTCTCTTCTTTGCTGTTAATATATTTTTGTTGTCACGAAAAAAGGGAAAATTGTTTTCGCAACTTTCTGCAACCCAATGTAGTGTCGAGAGTTGACTCGACGAGTGCCAATGCTGTGTTTTCATAGTTCCCGTAAAGTCTTGAATGTCATGGTGTCCAGCCTGGTGGCTTCAGTCACCATGAGCTCATCCCCCTTTTTTCCCTAGAAGCCTCACAGAGTTTCAGCTCTCTCACCAGCATCGACGCACATATATACGCTTCTCCAGACACTTCACGGCACCATGACTCAAATACGCGTGAATGTCATCCCCAAAGCACTTGTTCATTTGGTCAGAAGCGTTGCATGCTATCAAGTCCAGATGTACTGGGTCTACAGCCATGAATCTTCCCGCTCGGGGAGAGAATTCCCGTGGATTCTGAAATAGGCAACGGCTTGCCTATATATATATATATTTGCATGTCTGACCAGCAATCGTAACCTTCTATTACTTGATCATCTACCAAGAACTTACAGTGCTCCGTCTGCAAATTCAATATCTTTCGAGGTATGTCAAATTCAGTAGGACACCTAGGTCAGAGCACTCTTCCTGCACCATCTTACACTCGACGCCAACATAACCCCCACTTGGGGCTGGAACAGCTTCGGAACATGACTCCTCTGTTGTCAAGTTCTGATTTGCTGTCAAAATTTCCAGTCCCCAATGACATATCTTGGGTGCTTAACCAAACGAGCTTCATACATCGTCGAACCCTTGAGATGTCGTAGCGCGATTAACAAGCCTCGAATTTCATTCTTTCATAATCAGTCTTTGGAGAATTTGGTTCTGGTGGCGATCGATCACATGTCCGGATGCCATCCAATTTTTTCCGGCTGCTTGCTGCTAGCAGATTCCGGCCATGAATATAGAGAGCTTGAAATTTGTGGTTTCCCCTCAGCACCCGCTCTTCAGTATGGAAGACACGCTGAGCTTATCACTTGATCAGCCATCAAGCTCTAAGTGTGTAGTATCACTGAATCATGTCGTACCGGCTCAACTTGGCAAGAGCTACCAGCAAAGCTACCAAGCCATGACCCTAACCCAGTCCACGAACGGTGATGACTCCCCTATTTATATATGTTCATATCTCCAACCTCATCATACAACCTTGCGTCAAGCTCCGAACAGTTCTCTGAACGAACGCACCGCTGGCTGATATGATCAACATGAAGAAAATCTCCTACTATGGTGACGAACGAGGACTTGCACTTACCGCGAACACCTCCTCGAGCTTGCCTCAGCCTCAGCCTCGAAAGGCCATTTCATTCTTGTTGTCAATTGCTCACCGCTGTCACGATCGCCAAAACCACACAAAGAAACGGTATCTCTCAAGTCTCAACTTCTATGAGCGTGGTGCAGTTCTCAAACATAGAGCTGTCATTCCTTCAAGACCCAAGTTATTTTGCAGAAAACATCTAAAGGGGTTACGAACTTCATCCCTGTACTATCCTCCCATGAATTTGCGTGCGTAACTTTCGGCGTGGTTTCAATGATAAGTGTCTGATTATATAGGTCGGAGCCTCAAGCTCAAGTAATGCAGATATCGAGCCACAGGGGGCGATACTTGTTCTCTAGCTCAGCTCAACTTAGCAGGAGCTACCTTACCAGCAAAGCCACTTCGCCATGAAGATTCCAATCATGGACGGCTCCAGCTAAGTATATAACCACGTCTCGAACCATCGATCATGATCACACCACATCCGAAATGAAGTTCAACCGCACGGGGTTGAGGTTACTGTTCAGTATTCAAGCGGGGAGACACTTCTCTAAGGGAAACTGAGCATATCGTTGTCGTGCTTATACTCCAAAAGCGCGATACACGGGCTCGGTATCGAGGTTCACCTTGTATGTATTTTTTGTTGTCGAGTTTTTTTTGTTGTCGTCAATAAGCCCAGACCGTGTTCCTTGTCTTGCCAGCAATGAGAATCCAAACTTAACGAGGGACAATGAAGCTAGCCGCCTGAGCGGAGGACTGCTCAAAGGAACTGCACAAGACGAAGACTGCTCCACAAGAAGACCGCCCAAGAGGAAGGTCTCACAAACCCACCTCGAAGCCTCCTGGTTCAATTCTTGCGCCGTTGGCAAAACGCCGAAGTCCTCCTTACCCCTTATATAGAACACCCTCGCCCACGCTCACCGCTTTTACCCCGAAGTTGCAAGATCCAGTTCACAACTGACTCGAGTCTCACCACCTTCTTTTCCACAGTCTAAAACCACGACCTGCAACAGGTCTTTCCTCCTCATTTTCACACCCTACCTTACCCACCACCCACCATAGGCTTAGCAACGAGTTCACACTATCCACTTATGACCCACCTATCTCTCCAAACAATCTAACCGAACTTTACCTCTCCGTGATAAACTACCTACATACCACATATCACACCTCAGACCACATCCCTCTCACCTACATTTCCCTCTCTGAAGATATCCAGCTCTGTCAATAACAATTGCATTCCATGATTAATCTCGCATTTGCCTTTGCTTTCTTCCCCCACCTTCCAACCTGCACGCATTAACATTCACCAGATCACTTGCCCCTTCACCACCACCTCCTACCACCTCCACCTCACCTCCACCACCACCTCCAGAACCTCAATACATCCCACCTATCCTTCCCAAGTTCCCAACATCAACGGCATCAAAACCAGTCCCTCTTCTTCCCGTTACGTTAGCTCAGCCCTCAACCCGCGCCAGCTAGTGGGTACCTAGTTCCCA
>Ga0302224_10001018_pt1 | contig 12527 bp, 16 predicted proteins | sample II_Palsa_E3_1_FD_193520 | JGI IMG/M metagenome (GOLD analysis project Ga0302224, IMG submission 193520) | Peat permafrost microbial communities from Stordalen Mire near Abisko, Sweden - II_Palsa_E3_1 | ecosystem: Environmental > Terrestrial > Soil > Palsa > Peat permafrost | place: Sweden... | reverse complement strand
TACGCCTCGAACATGTCAGCGGGTGTCGCTTTGGCATCCCACGCCTTGACGCTTGACAAGTGGTACGTAAGAGTGTCGTCTGTCAGCACATCCCCCGGTACGAACTTGTAACGGCAATCGTTAAACAACGCAATGCCGTTTTCAAGTAGAGCGTGTGCCGTGTTTACATCCTCAGCAGGCCCTGGCTCCAATTTGGCGTTCACTACGGCCTGCATAGCCTTACGAGAGAGCCAGTACCCGGCACCGCCACTAGAGAAGAAAGTGTTTCTACCGCCTACCCAGTCGTGACGAAAGAAGTCGCTCTGAAGCAGCGCCTGTGGCCGCACGAGGGTGTCTAGATCGGCCTTGAAAGCGTAGTCATAACCTTGGCTGAGTGCCCACTTAAATGCTTCTACCACTTTATGGGTAAGATCAGGTAAAGCATCTCCTACATTCAGGAACACCTTGTCGTCTTCAGGCGCACCAGCAGGGTTGCCGACAAAGAACCTAAGGTCTGCACCACTAACATCCTTGCCCCACGTACGCCGTATGGCATGCTCAAAGCGGTGCAAAGCGTGGCACGAAGGTACTGCTATGAGTGTCCTCATACGGGTGGCTCGTTCGGCTTGTCCTTAGCGGCTGGTGAAAAGGAATGGCCCGTTATTGCCCCTAAAACTGTCGCTGTAAATCCAACAAACGTCGGGTCAAGGTGATGCAAATACTGCAGTACACTCCCTACGACAAACACAAACACGGAAATGGGGAGGTGCCAATCCTTGGCAGCACTAAGATACTTATCTACTGAGTCGAACTTCATGTTCCCTCCTTGTGTTAAGACCTACACACCGAAAAATGCTCCGGCCATATTTAGAGACAGAGTATCCGCACTTATTGTTCCGAGCGTTGACGGCATAACTCCTGCCGACGTAGCGTTGGCTGCTTGTCCAACCTTTACTGATCCCCGCGAATTCAGCATGCCGACAAGTGCGGCACTTTCAAAGGCAATGCCCGCAACTTGCACAGAAGTGCTGGTCGCGCTTTGGGCAAAGTAATAAACTCCAGGCGCAAGCACCACTGCCGTGCCTAGGGTGACCGTAACAGTACCTGTCGTTGCCGTGCTCATTGCTCCAGAGTCAACTAACTTGGCTCCTAAACTGCTGTAGATTCCGAAGTTAGCCGTCGAACTCGCAACAGCGGTGTCCACATAGCATGACACAGTTCTGATAGTAAACGCAGTCTGCAAGTAAAATTCAATAACGTTCAGTTGGTTTGCGGTCGTCCCTACTGTGGCGGGGGTAATAGACTGGCCGTATACTGCTGTGGTAGGAAGTCCTGCCCCCAAAAATCCGGCGTACCCTGCGGTTGTAAAGGCTGGGAGTGTTAACCATTTCACAGCAGACCCTGTAGAGCTCAGCACTTGACCAGACGTGCCAATCGAACCAACATCGTCAGTTAGAGAGCCAATTATGGTGAGTCCACCGAATGCTCCAGTTCCTTGGAATATCGATTCACCTTGAAATAGCACCGATCCTGAGAACGTTGGGCTGCCACTGACCGTGGTGGGAGCAATTGTGGCAAAGGTTTGCGTAGCCGTCCACGTATTGGCATTGCCCAAGTTCAGAATTGCAACAACGGAACCTGTGCTAGGAGAAACGGTGAGTGATCCATTACTAGAAATCGATGTGACTCCGCTGCCTCCACCTCCACCTGCGGCCCAAACTACTCCACTCGACGTAGAACTTAGCACCTGCCCAGCAGTACCGGGGAGTCCATTGTTGTCGTAGATGATTCCACTGAATGTGGTGTTGCCTGTGACACTGAGATTTGGTACGGATACTATTCCTATACCGGAAGAACCTATGTGCTGAAATGTAAAAGTAGAGGTTGGATTAGGACCGCCTCCGGTAATCAAGGACAAATTCCATGAATCCGCTATGGACGTACTGCCGTTCCAAACCGCACCCACAAAAGACAACATAGGAGAAGTAACGTTCTGTGAAGAAGTGGCTGCATTGCTGTTTGCCAGAACTTCCGCACCGACAGACTGACTATACGTACGGGTGAATGTGTTCGCGTTGAAAATGAAGTTAACATTGCTCGTGGGATTGCCAATGCCAGAAAGTACAGGCTGTGCCGAGGTGAACATACCAGTCGCTGCCGTGTACGAATTGAGGAATTGGTTTGGTACAGCAGGAAAATTGATCGTAGTTCCAGCAATCGTCTGCCAGCTTGCTGTGGTAGGCGAGGTAGCTACTAGGGCCTGCCCAGCTACGGGTGAACCCGTGATGGTGACGTTCAAACCGCCATTGCCAAGATTCTGATCGGGGTACACATTCTGGATCACACCACCGATAGCAATGGTTACTGTGTACAACCCTGCCAGCGCGTAGAAAGCAAAGTGGCCGAAGCCATCCGTGACTCCAGGCTGGGTGACTGGGCTAGCTCCAAGTGGGTCAGAAAAAATAGAAGCAAGTGGCGACGGAGGCACGGCTGTGGTATTCGAAGGCTGGGTTGTAACGTAGACTTGAATTCCAGCGAGGGCCGGGCCTTGGGCCGTCTTAGCCCACAGGTCATAACGAAATAGTTGTGCCATGTTGCTCCTTTAATCTCACTGCCATCCAATAGCGTAGTAACCGTTAGCGTAATCGCCGTCGCTGTGTCCGTATGGAATGCGCATGAAGTTCTCACTCTGCATTCTACGGGTGTTGGCGTTTTTCAACTTGAATATCTGATCTTTTGCTTCCACGATAAGGTCCGCGAGACCTGGAGAGCCGAGCATTCGTGCATATGATACAGCCGTCTTATATGCGACTGCATCTTGGCAGTCCATGATGGGCACGAAGGTAGCACTGAAGTCTAAGGTTTGGCTGAAGAACTGCGGAAGCTGCGCGTAGTAGCGCATGCGAACGTCACGAGACTCCAAAGCCCCGTTGAAGTTGATGTTGTCGTTACGCCATTCCCATTCCTGCAACCAGGGCACCTGCGGACGCGGAGCAAGGCCGAATGTGGATTGGGTCATAGGCATGAACGCATCGTTGGTTTGAAACTTTCGTTCCCATAGACGCTCGGGGTAAATCATGTCGGCTGGTAGGAGAAGGTTGGGCCACTGAATGACTCCGTCGAAGTAACCTACAGTAGACAGCACGGTTTGCACCGAGGGGTCTGCTCCACCTACACCGTTGATTGGGGAGTTCACTGGAGGAAGGCCGCGAACAATTACGTTGTCTTTGATCAGCGTTGGCTGGCCTACGTTGCGTAACTCTCTGTACACATCTCTAATCGCTGAGTTCAAGAACGGCTGGGTCCATGGGGATACCAGGGGATTGTCCGTGAAGACTTGGCCTTCGCCGGGGGTCCCTGTCAAGCCTGCTTGGGAATCGTTCACCAAGCCGCGCACAAGATTCATGATGGTCTCAAGGCTCGTGCTGTATGCCATCGTAGTGTTTACTGTTGGACTCGACATGGTTCTCCTTAAACTAACATAGGGGGAGCGGAGCAATGCGACGTTTGGACTCAGATACAAACGACAGCTATCACTCTCACTCCCCCTAAGATTGTACGACTAAAAACATGCTGACCTATGAAGCCCCAGTTTACAGAGGGACTCAGGACCTCGAAACTTGGCCTCTTTCGGACAGCAAGATCGACTACTGAACTCTACTTCTGCTCGGTTGGTATGGTTGGCTTTGGTGCTACTGGCGCTTGTACCTTTGGAACTCTGGGCGCAAATTGCTCCTCACCTGTAGCTTCGTACGCTTGGGAACGGCTACGTACACCTGCAGCTACTGCCTTCTCCCAACCTTTGATGCCATCAATGCAAACTCCTCCACCCTCTAATGGGTGAAAAGGTGCTCCAACTGTAGCTGGAGTCCCGCAACGAGGACAGTTATCCTTGTGCATTACCTTGGTATGCCAGTTGGTTTCAGTATGGAAATACTCTGCTGCCTGAAAATGCTCGGGGCTGAGAATCTCCGATAGCATCTTTGGATTAGAAGTCTCCACGGTGCGTGCTTGGTCCAAAAGGTATTTGTAACGCTTCTCAAGACGAGCATAAGCTGCCTTGATTTCCTCTTCCGTGGGTGGGTTGTTTAGACTCCAAAAAACTCCCTTAGCTCCCAAATCATTACCCTGTCCTGTAACGTGCTCAATCAAGGCATCCTGATTTATACCTAGGTTATCAGGGTTGATAATGTCCATAACAAATCGTCGGGTATCCATTGCATCAATAGCAATTTCGTTTGAGTCTACATTTCCCTTAGGGGTAAGCAACGGCTGTGGCAATCGAGTCACAAATGCAACTCTTTCATTATCCTTACGTCCGTTGATCTTCATCTCCCGCATAACAGGTGGCCGCGATACCGTGTGATCCTGCTTAGACACGTTATACAAGTAGACAAAATATTCTGGTGCTCGATTCAATAGGTAGCTCTGAGTTGTGAATTGCCAATCAACGTTGTTTGCTTTGCCCATGCTGCTGCTGAGATCGGGGCGAGTGCTCGGTGCTGAACAGGTTGCGTCCATTTTTGAGTCCTTCTGGCGCTGTGCGCCTTCTGAGTTTTTACTGAGTGGGATTTTCTGAGTACGAACTGAGGCCCCTCCCTAGGGTCCTAGCGTTGTTTACCATGCGGTTCCAATTACGATTCATAGCCTCGACTTTTTTGTCGATATGCCAAGTTCTACATCCTTGTCTAGCGTAGGATGATGGCCCTTTGAATGCTAGAGATGCATCGCGCATGGCGTCTTCCACCATTGATAAATCTGCGGCATCTTCTTTTTCTTGCAGTTCTTTCAAAGCTGCTTTAGTTTTTTCCCAACTTATATCGCGGGATTGCTCTATGATGGGAACGACCAAGTCTAGGATTTGAGAATTTAATGGCATCCCTTCGATTTTTAATTGTCCGTTCTGCATGTCACGCCAACACAAATTGTATAGCATGACATACTTTCCGAAATATGGGTACTCACCAATCGTCTGCAGATTAGACTCTTCATCTAGTCCTGCTACGTAAAAACTCTCAGGCGTACCAAAGTTTACCGCAGGTTGCCATTGCAAAAGCATCCAGGAAGGTGTGCCACCCCCCAAAAGCAAATATCTATACCCGCGATAAGAAACTGGTATATTCCAGTGACCACCTGCACGGTATAGACACTCATCTTGTCCCCCTTGACCCCAACGCACGATGTACACAGGGTCTCCATAAGGGTTTTCCCCGCCAATACGTCGGAGTTCTTCGGAGAACCACTCGGGTGCTTGATATTGCTGGTAGGCATCAGTCGGTGACGACATTTGTCGTCTCCTGAGACTTTGCCTCGTTCAGCGCTTGTACTTCTGCGGCTTTCTTCTCTACATAAGCGTCTAGTTCACCTCTGGTAACTCCTAACTTCTCGCACAGGAAGTTTCCGACTAGTGCTTGGGTATCAATCATGCTGAATAACTCAGCATCGTTATTGCCCATCTTGTTGAACGCTTTTTGAAGTTCCCGTCTAGTAGGGTACCCGTCAAGGAAACGGTCATGCGCGGGTGTGATTAGTTCTGAGTCGGACATTTTCTACCTCTCACATCTTGGACTCGCACAATACGTAGTCCATCTGGGTCTTCTATATAATCCAGTTTAACGGCATCGCACAGTTCCCTTACTACTTTTTCAGGAAGGTGCAGGACCTCGCTGTTGTAATCGCCCCAGGTCGCCCAGTCTCCAGGACTAAGAATTTCTTCCATGGGAATTCTTACTCCACCCATAACTACAAATTTACCTGTAGCAAGTACCACGCCCGTGGCTGAGTGTTGCCTATACTTTGCTGCTGTAATCAGTCCAGTTCTAGTGTTTCGGGAACTGCCATCTTCCAGCATCTCTTCTTCGGGGTCATCTGGCACGCGCATCACTAGTACTCTGTCCAAGAGCGGAGTAAATACTCCATATTCCCGCGCCGAGAACTTTGGCTCGGCCTTCTTTACAGGTTCGGAATCGAAGCGTGATCTTCGGTCGATTACCGTTATTCCCTTGGTTAACTCCTGTGGTTCTTCCTCTGCCACATTTTTAAGTTCCACTGTGTCATCAGCTTTACTACCGCCTGTGGAAAACTGAGCAGACTTCATTCCACCTGCCAACTTATCTCCAATCCCTACTGAGTGCATCACTTTTTCTCCTGAGTCTTAATCTTTTCCAGAGGAACTTCTATTACTATAGTCCTCTTTACGGTTCTCTTTCCGGTCGAGTTTAGCCATTTCCATATTGCTTTGAACATTCTGAGTATTGCTCCTGAGTCTGAGTTTTATGCCTCAAAGCCCAGGCCGCAACTGGTAGTAGTGCCTGGGCTGAGGCTTGCCCCCGCTGTAATCTACCAGATTAAACGAGGGAACTTTTTGCATTCTGCGGTTGCTGAGTCAAAAGCGCCCCGGCTAAGGGACGCTTTGGTACTGCTTAGTATCCTACAAGTTTTTCTAAGTTTCTAATTTCTGTGAGTCTGCGTCCACATTCGATACCAAACCGCGCTGCATCGACTAGGACCAACCTTGGGTCGCATTCGTTGTCTTCCAATGCATCTGCCATGTAGTTGAACTCTTCATTGTGAAGAAGTGCCGCCGTACATTCATCATCCTCGGCATCACCCATCTTAGCTTTGAACGCCTCGGTGTACACGTTGCTAATCTGAGCATTGAAAGGGCAGTTACAGGTCTGAGTGCTACGCTTACGCTTTGCAGGTGCTTTGGGTTTCTTTGGCATATTCCTCCAAGTATTGTAGTGCTTTGTCGAGCCACGTTCCTAAAGTAGGAACAATCGTACTCAAAGTGAGGTCCATCTGTTGTAGCCAATTTTCTAAACGTCCTAGGTCAGTGTTGCAATTTTCACATAACAATCCACGGATACATTTGCCGCAAGTTCGCCTGTGAGCCTTATCTGTAGGGCAACATTTGTGGTCATGATCTACCTGAAGGCGTCTTCCGCTCGGCACGTAGTTGCACAGAAAGCAGTGTCCGCCTTGCTCTAATAACGTGCTTTCGTACCATTCCGTTGTGCGTTTAAAGTTTAATACAAGCCATTGATTCAGTTTCTTTTGCAGTACCATTTCTTTGTTTTCTTCTCGGTATCGCTTGGACTGTACTCTTCCGTATGCTTTTAGTTTCTCTTGGTTTTTGTCGTAGTACGCTCGTGTATAAGCGGCGGTCTTTTCTTCTTTGCTCATACCGTCGTACTGTGGTTTTGGATTTCCTTCTAGTCTGCTCATATCGTCTCCTAGGTAGGGGATTGAGTTTGTTGAGTTAGGAAAGCCCTGTTACAGCAGAACTTCCCACTAACCCAAGTATACCACATCTGCAGATGTGATACAAGCAGCAGCACTACAATCTCGATCAAAAAGACCTGTAAGTCCTTTAGAATCTACACAGTAGGAACTGCTGCGTTTTGAACGTACAAACCGGCACGCTCGTTTTGTTACGCGCAATGCGCGGCACAGTCATTTCTGCTGTGCTCATACAGTTTTTATTCCTGTATGCTCGGACTATTGCATCTCTGTTTCCAGAGCCTCATCGCTTAGTCTCTCACGGTCCTTGTTAAGGGTTCCGCCTCGTTGCCGTTTCAGGGTTCGAGTCAATCAGATAAGGTTTAACGCGCCCCGTTTGGTCTGTAAGGCGCGGCATTGCAAAGATTGAAGCAAGTGTTGTAGGCAAACATCATTTTGTTACGTGCTATTGCACGGTGCAGGCATTTCTGCTGCACTCATACGATTTTGTTCTCGTATGCTCGGACTATTGCATCATCCCGTGGGATGTTTCTTCGCTTAGTCTCTCACGCTGGCTTTCGCCTTGCGCCTCGTTGCCATTTCAGGGTTCGAGTCAATCAGAAGAAATTTTACTCGCACATGTCGTTTCTACAGTCTATGCGAGGTCAGGTAAGACCCTCCAGCAGTGCCAATGTCGGGCACTGGTGCAACTACGTTGCCACCACCGAAGTCATACAACTCCAGAGGAGACAACTCACCGATGTACCAGTTCTCCATGACGAGAAGGTCCATGCGGCTTGCCGTTGCTGTCCAAGACTTGTGGTACTTGCGTCCACCGAACGTGTCACTGAAGTACTTCTTCGACATGTCCAAAGTCTTGTCACCCTTGATTTCCTGGGCATTGGCAATCTGAACGTTGTACATCAAGTTCGATTGCGCGAATGCCTGCTCAGGAGGACCGTACCAAATGCCTGACTTGATGCTGTCGGCGTCTGGGCCAAGTGCGCGGCCTAGCAGTACCTCTGCACGCTGTGCGATGCCGGGGGTGATAGCTGCTCCACCCAAGTTAATGGTTGGGGTGCTAAGGCGACCAGGGTACGCATTGCGGTTCAACCCACCGATAGTTCCGGTGTTGGAGTTCACGTCCCAAGCCTTGATGCCGAGGATGGAGTTTCCAGACCCGTACGTCGCGCCGTTGACAACGATGTAGTCGGTTGCAACTACGTCCGTTGGCAGTGCGGTGCTGAAGAACAGGGTGTTGCTAGGACCGTCAGAGTAGCTGATGGTAGCTGTAGTAGCTCCACCGACTCTCTGCACTCCACCAGTGCTGTAGAACTTCACGACCTGTTGGTCGGTGAATGCTACTGCAATGTTGACCGGAGTGATGCTGGCGGTCTGTGCGGCTGGGGTTCCACCAGCGAGAACGATGACTGCCGTGGCAGGAATCTGGTCGATCATGCCCGAACCATCCGAGTTGATCAAGCCTTCAATTCCCTGCATAGCAGCGTCCAGGGAGTTCTTCATTTCCTGGGCCTTACATTATGTTATTCCAAACTTTAAGCAGAAGTAGTAAATCCAAAAGAAAATAAATCACGTGCTATCTTTCGGAACTGAGATATGTCCACTTTTATAGACGCTGTATCTCCACAAGAACCATCAGCTTTAGACTTTGACCGAACAGTAAACTCTACCTCATCATCACTATTCATGGCCAAATTTACAGAAAGGTACGCTGGGTAATTACACCCAGGTGCTGTGTACGCTGTTAAATTGGTTCTCATATCTACTCCTTGCCTCCCCACTCTGGTATAAATACGTGAATGGGTTTGTTTGTAGACTGGGCATTTCTGCCAGCCTCTGCACATCGCTATGCAGATCGGACTATATCATCATCCTCAAGTTGAGGAGTCTCGCGTGTAGTCTCTACGGAGCCTTTATTTAGGGAACACATTTTCTGCCTTAGTTTTTCTTTTTGTTCTACGTCTGGGCCTTCGATGCTGAGGTATTCCAGCGCCAAAATAGCCTGTTCACGTTTTATAACTAAGTGCGGCAACATTCCTAACAGGAGTTCCTTCTTGTTAGTTTTGCCTTTTGGTTCCCACTTGTACTGCGGTTTATATCCAACTTGTGCTTTAGAAGCACTCATGGAGAATCGTCCACCAAAGTTTTTTATTAACCACCGCATAAGCGTTAAACTTGTGTTGGAAATCGCAGCAGACAGAGTGGTGAAGTGGTTTTCCTTGTCTCTAAGAAAAATATACACCGAACCCTCTCCATCAAATAGACCGGCCAGATACGACCATTTATTTTCATTCATAAAGTTTCCTCGGTATTGTCTGTTTACCACTAACTTCAGTATAACAGAGTTTCACCGATATAGCAAGATTGTTGTTGCGTGTTACTTGCCTGCAACAGCCGCTAAAGCTTTTGGGCTAACGGCGAAAAGGCCCTTCTGTTTGCTATCAGTACTAGCTTGCGCCAGCCAACTGATCTCACAAACGTTGAAGAGATAAACGGGTGCTAGAGCGAAAGAAGCCCATTGGCTTCCCGATCCGCGCAGCATTGAGTCTGCGTTGCCAGTTCCTTGCGAGATTGCTGCACCAGCCTGTACCCGGAAAGGTACGCGGAAGGATGCACGCTGCGTTCCACCAGCATTTGACTGGTTCGACACAGGAATCTTTGTTGCTTCCGCCTTGAACATGGAATATGCCGTGGTCCCGTGGAATACGAGATCAGGAATTTCCTTGGCAAAGGCGTCTAGTTCTACGGCTTCAACAGCCGCTTCTAATAGTGCCATAAAGATGTGGTTCCTTGAAACAAAGTACGCTGTAGACTTTCTGAGTGTCTACCCGTCCGTGCTGAGTCGTTACTTTTCCTTACCACGTCGCACCCGTGTCGAGAATTGGGACCTTCGAGGTCATTCAGGGTTTGATAGTGTTTAGATCGAGGTGATTCTAAAGTGTGCGGGTAGATGAGGTTTGTATCATCCCATGCACTTGTAACCCGCTGTGCATCTTGAAATCTCTGCAGTGCCTCGCGGCCCCCTGCAGTGCGGGGTCAGTTTAGTGCTCTATACTGACAACAAGGTTTGTGGATGTTTTCCCTACCCAGTTATGCATTGTCTGCGCTGTGTAGGCACCCACGAAACTACTGCACGCCGAGTTTTATCTTGGCGCGTGTCTTGGGCTGATGCTTCTTGCCCTTCTTGAACTTCGCCTTAGCATACCGAATACTGGGCGGATACTTGCGAAAAACTCGCTCGTGATGGGCTTTGCGTTCGGCTGCTTTGCGACGTTTTGTTTCCAGTTTTTGTTCTGGTGTACGCATGAGTTAACCTCCTATAGGCTAATTCTCATTGGACACCTCCTAACTTGAATTTGGTTTACAACTTACAGCGACTGTGTTGCCGTAGTGTCTGCGGCGAGAACCGTGACATTATAGGGCACGTTCACGGCCAAGGGATTGGCTGCGACTCCAGCGCACTGCACGGTCAAAGAAGCCTGACTTCCGGTTCCTGCGACGGCTGTTACAAAGCCGCTGATCGAAATGGCATCTCCTACTTGTACGGGCTTGCCGTCACGAGTTGTTCCGCCTACTGTTCCTGATACTGCCATAATGTTTCTCTTTTCTCGCCGTGAACGGCGCTTTGATTTACTTTCTCCAAGTTACTAATCTGAAACTCTTTCCATCTGTGCTCTTGACAAAACCACGACCAGCAATCTGCATCATGACAAGTTCGCTTGAGGAGTACGTTCTTTCCCCAATCTTAATTTCGTCACGAACAAGATTCGTAGGTCTTGTAGCAACGTAGACTGGTTTACCTGTAGCCACCGACTGTTTGCTGACTGCGGTATCCGTGGTCTTCTTGACGTTCGCTGCCGCCACCCGACCAGCCGCCGAGCCGCCTTTGGCGTAGCCGGGGTACTTAGTCTGGATGGTCTTGGTCACCACATCGTTTGCAATTCTGTCGAGTGTGGCGTTGTGGAACGCTGCAACCTCAGCTTTGAGTGCTGGGGTATACGGCTTCTTCCAGAACGTATCCATTTGCCGCTGATAACCCCTGTCGGCCTTCAGTGTGGCGTAGAGACGTTCCTTGATACCGTTACCGATGTCAACCTTAGTCTCACGTGGAAATTCTTTGAAGTACGCCATCTTTAAGAAAGGTGCGAATGCCGCGCCGAGTGCGCGGTTATTATAGTGCTCCGCATCGGTAGCAATACCTTCTTCGTATGTTGTCTTAGACTTCGTAGTCTCAGCAGCCTTTGTCTTTTCAAACTCGGCCTTCTCAGCCTCAAACTTCTTGCGCTCCGGTGTAATTTCTGGTTCTTTCTTCCTGTTGGCTTCGTCCGCTTCTAAGTCCTTAAACCATTCGGACAGACCGCTCTTACCTTGAATGTACCCTTTAAGGGCGGCAATGTTTGGTGCAGGTTTTCCTTCTGCGTCCGTGGCGTTGAGGGCATTGTTAATTGCGTTCAACATCCCAGGCATGTGGGATTCTACCAACCCTTCAAAGAAGAGAGGCTGTGTAACGTGCTTGTAATAGCCTGCAGGGTCCACTGTCTTTAGATGGCTGACAAAGTTTCCTACAACTTGACCGTAGTTCTCTTGCTTACCCTGAGCCTTCATGTCATCATAGACATTCTGGGAAAGTACTGGATCAGCAGTGTACAGAAGTTCGTCCGTCGCTTTGACGGCTTCTAGCATGCCAACCTTCTCTTCGTAGCCTTCAGTCCCACCGATACTCTCGATGAAGTCCTTGGCTTCCTGCATCTCCGAGACGCCTTTGGGGAACACTGCCTTGGCTGCGTTCCAACGCTCGAATGCTCCGTGCAATTCCTTGACTACCGCGCCATTGGCAGGCGAAGCGTCCCGCATGGCTTTGAGGGCCTTGCGTACATTGTCCGGTGTAGCCTTGGTGTCGATTGCTTTGTCGGAGGCCGTCTTTGCAGCCGCCGTCTTGAATGCTTCCTTCTCTTCCGCAGACTTTTCTGAGCCGTCTACGTTGTGCGTTTCGGTTTCCTTGCCAGCCTCTGGTTCTACAACTGACGCATCTTCTACAACGGGTGCGTCTTCAACTACAGGCGCATCCACTACTGCTGCTGAGTCTTCTACAACTGGTGCTTCTGTTGCGAAATCAATTAAGTCTTCGGCCATCTTGAGTCCTTCTTATTTCTGAGTTTTTCCTACCACTGTTGAGTCTCCTGAGTTCTTACTCTCCGTCCCTAAAGAACGAAGCGTCTTCCCACCACCGTGGGTAGGGAAGTTTACGATGTATATTCTGCGCCATTCTCGGTGCCAAACAAAACCTCCACACTGTACTTCCCGTC
>Ga0302224_10001015_pt1 | contig 12580 bp, 10 predicted proteins | sample II_Palsa_E3_1_FD_193520 | JGI IMG/M metagenome (GOLD analysis project Ga0302224, IMG submission 193520) | Peat permafrost microbial communities from Stordalen Mire near Abisko, Sweden - II_Palsa_E3_1 | ecosystem: Environmental > Terrestrial > Soil > Palsa > Peat permafrost | place: Sweden... | reverse complement strand
CCTGCGCCGCCAGGGTACCCGCAGCAGGGTTGCCCAGCATGGCGATAGGCTCACTGACGCCGGCCACATAGGTAGCGGCGAACAACACGATAGCCAGGATGAAATTGGCGATCGGGCCTGCCGCGACAATCGCCGCGCGCTTGCCTACGGATTGGCGGTTAAAGGCGTGCGGCAAATCTTGCGGCGCTATCGCGTCCTCGCTTTCACGCTCGTCCAGCATTTTGACGTAACCGCCCAGGGGCAGGCTGGCCAAGGTCCATTCGGTGCCGGTACGCGGGCTGGTCCACGAATATAACGGTTTACCGAAGCCAATCGAAAATTTGAGAACTTTCACCCCGCACCAGCGCGCCACGCTGTAATGCCCGTACTCATGGACCACGACCAAGATGCCGATGGCCAGAGCAAACGCCGCCAGTGCGCTGAGAAAGTTCATCCGGCGAGCGCCCCGGCGCCCAGGCGGGCAATCTCGTCACCCGCATACCGACGGGCTTGTGCATCGGTCTCAAAGACATCGTCAAGACTGCCCGCCGCCGAATTCGGGATTCTTGCGAGCACGCCGGCCACCACCGCCGCAATCCGCATAAAACCGATACGGCGCTCAAGAAATGCCTCGACCGCGATTTCATTGGCCGCATTTAACACCGCGCTGGCGTTGCCGCCCTGCCGCAATGCATCGAATGCCAGTTTCAGACAAGGGAAACGCTGATAGTCGGGGTGTTCAAAAGTGAGTTTGGCAATTTCGACCAGATCCAGCGATGCCACCCCGGAGTCGATTCGTCCAGGAAAAGCCAGCGCGTGCGCAATCGGTGTGCGCATATCCGGACGGCCGAGCTGGGCCAGCACCGACCCGTCCGCATAGGACACCATCGAGTGGATCACGCTTTGCGGGTGGATCAGCACATCGATGCGATCGGGCGGCAAGCCGAACAACCAGTGAGCCTCAATCACTTCGAGGCCTTTATTCATCATGGTTGCCGAATCGACCGAAATCTTGCGCCCCATGACCCAATTGGGATGGGCACAGGCTTCATCCGGCGTGACGGCTTCCAACGTTGCCGGTTCGCGGGTGCGAAACGGCCCGCCCGACGCGGTGAGCGTAATCTTGGTCACGCCGCCGTGAGGCTGCGGGCCGGCAGGCAGGCATTGGAAAATCGCATTGTGTTCGCTGTCGACCGGCAGCAGGGTCGCGCCATGATCGCGCACAGCGTCCATAAACAGGGCGCCGGACATCACCAACGCCTCTTTATTCGCCAGCAAAATACGCTTGCCGGCTCGTGCCGCGGCCAGTGTCGGCTTGAGGCCTGCGGCACCGACGATGGCGGCCACCACGGTGTCGCACTGCGCATCGGACGCCGCGCTCAGCAAGGCAGCTTCGCCGTAGGCCACTTGAGTGCGGCTACCCGCGGCGCGCAAGGTGGTTTCGAGCTGCTGCGCCGTGGCCGCGTCGCCGACCACCGCCCATTCGGGCGCGAAGCGCAGACATTGTTCGGCCAACTTCGCGCCGTTGCGATGAGCGGTCAGCGCGAAGATCGAGAAACGCTGAGGATGACGCGCCACCACATCGAGCGTGCTGTCGCCAATCGAGCCGGTCGAGCCCAGCAGGGTCAGGCGCTCAGTTTTGGGAGTTTGGATAGTCATTGATCACTCAAGCCGCGTGCGGCATTTAGCCCAGCAGCAACATAGCAAGCGGCAGCACCGGCAGCAGTGCATCGATACGATCCAGCACACCGCCATGACCGGGAAGCAAGCCGCTGGAATCCTTGACCCCGGCTTGCCGCTTCAAGAGCGATTCAAACAGGTCGCCGACCACGCTGAACGCCACCAGAATGGTAATCGCCAGCAGCGCGCGCAACCAGCCCATCTCACCCGCCAGGCGCGAAAACAGATTGGGCGCACAGGCACCGCTGCCGATCGCCACCGACGCCAGCAGCATCACCAGCACCCAGCCGCCCAAGGCCCCTTCCCATGTTTTGCCGGGGCTGATATTAGGCGCCAGTTTGTGCCGGCCCAAAGCCTTACCCGCAAAATAGGCGCCGATATCGGCAAACCAGACGACCAGCAGCAGCGACAAAACAAAAGGCACGCCCAAAATGCGCGCGCTCACCAGCGCATACCAGCAGGCAATCAGCAAAATCACTCCGACCACCAGCAACATGCCACGCCAGGCACGCCCGGTCAGGGTCGGTTTGCGCAACAGGATAAACGGTACGGCAATCACCCAGAAAACGGCGGAGGCTCTGTAAAAACTGGTTTCGCTGCTGCTCAGCAGATGCATGCTGGCCACCAGCGCGGCGGCGGCAACCGCCGCATAAACCAGCGTGCCGGTACGGCCAAGTTTAAGCAAACGAGCCCATTCCCAGGCAGCAAAAATCAACACAAACGCAATAAGCGCGCCAAATCCGCTAATCGGCGCAAACAACGTCACGGGGAGAAACACCGCAAGCAACACGAGGGCCGTGATGACACGCGCTTTTAGCATGAGAGAGTATCGGCTCCTTGCGCCTGGTCCGCCAACTGAGCGCTGGTGCGCCCAAAGCGGCGTTCGCGATGCTGAAACGACTCAATGGCACGACCCAGCGTCGCTGCGTCGAAATCGGGCCAGTATTGATCGGTAAAGTACAGTTCGGTATAAGCCATTTGCCAGAGCAGGAAATTGCTGATCCGCTGCTCGCCGCCCGTGCGGATAAATAAATCGGGCTCGGGCGCATAGGCCATCGCCAAATGCTCGGCAAATCCGGCTTCATCGATAGGCTCCGCCACGCCCGTGGCCGCAGCCCGCTCGGCCAGCTTGCGCGTCGCCTGCAGGATATCCCAACGGCCACCGTAATTGGCGGCAATCGTCAGTGTCAAACGGGTATTTTGCGCGGTTTTTTGCTCGGCGCGACGCACCAGATCCTGGATTCGGGCGTTGAACATCGACAGATCGCCCACCACCCGCAAACGGATACCGTTTGCGTGCATGCGCGCCACCTCGCGCTCCAGCGCCGAAACAAACAAACGCAATAAGAACGACACTTCTTCGCTGGGGCGCCGCCAATTTTCAGAACTGAAAGCGAACAGCGTCAAATACTCGACGCCTTGTTTGGCACACGCCTCAACCACGCCACGCACGGCGTCCACACCTTTGGTATGGCCGGCCGCCCGCGGCAGGCGTCGTTGCGTAGCCCAGCGCCCATTGCCATCCATAATGATGGCAATGTGACGTGGGATTGCGGTAGTGTCGGGCATGCCAACAGAAGAACTCATAGGGCCCATGGTCACCAAAACGTTCAGAATGCGCGGAGTTCGACGACGTTAAACCGTCATGATCTCAGCTTCTTTCGTTTGGACAAGTTTATCAATTTCCGCAACGAATTTATCGGTGAACTTCTGCACGTCATCCGACGCGCGGCGCTCGTCGTCTTCCGACACTTCCTTGTCCTTGACCAATTTTTTCAATTGCTCGTTGGCATCGCGACGCAAGTTACGCACCGACACCTTGGCGGTTTCGGCTTCGTTCTTGACCACCTTGACCAGTTCGCGGCGACGCTCTTCCGTCAGTGCCGGCATCGGTACCCGAATCAGGTCGCCCTGGGTCGCCGGATTCAGCCCTAAATCCGCATCGCGGATGGCTTTCTCGACGGCTTGCACCATTTTCTTTTCCCATGGCTGGACGCCTATCGTGCGCGCATCCACCAGGGTCATGTTGGCAACCGTAGAAATCGACACCATGGAACCGTAATAATCAACCTGGATATGGTCAAGCAAACCCGTGTGGGCGCGTCCGGTACGGATTTTGGCCAAGTCGTTTTTAAATGCATCAATCGACCGCTGCATCTTCTGGTCGACATTTTTCTTGATTTCTGCAACTGTCATGAATACTCCCAAGCTCTTTTATGATGGCCGGTGCGAACCAACCCGACGCAACCGGCGTCCTTGGCGGAAAAGGTCGGGACCCACCGTTCAGGTCCAGCCCCGCCGCCGCAAACACGGCGGCTATCCGCCACGGATTTCTCAGACGTGAACCAGCGTACCTTCGTTCTCGCCTTCAACAATACGACGCAGCGCACCGGGCTTATTGATGGAAAACACCCGGATCGGCAATTTCTGGTCACGGCACAGGGCAAACGCCGTGGCATCCATGACTTGCAAATTACGCCCGATCGCCTCATCGAAGGTAATCGTGGTGTAGCGCGTGGCGGTAGGGTCTTTTTTCGGATCGGCGGAATAGACGCCGTCGACCTTGGTCGCCTTCAACACCACCTCGGCACCGATTTCAGAACCGCGCAGCGCCGCTGCCGTATCGGTAGTAAAAAACGGATTGCCGGTACCCGCGGCGAAAATCACCACCCGGCCTTCTTCAAGCTGGCGGATGGCGCGGGGACGAATATAGGGTTCGAGCACTTGATCCAGGCGCAGCGCGGACTGAACGCGCGCTTCGATACCGGCATGGCGCATGGCGTCTTGCAGCGCCAACGCGTTCATCATGGTAGCCAGCATCCCCATGTAATCGGCGGTCGCGCGATCCATCCCGGCGGCACCGCCGGCGACGCCGCGAAAAATATTGCCACCACCGATGACGACAGCCAGTTGCACACCCAGATTGACCACTTCCGCGATATCGGCGACCATGCGCTCGATTGTGACCCTATTGATGCCGAACGTGTCGTCACCCATCAAGGCTTCGCCGGAAAGTTTGAGTAAAACGCGTTTGTAGGCAATTGGCATAGTGATTTTTCCGTTGGCCTCGAGCAGCATTGCAGGTGTGGCGAAATCCCGGCCGCGCCGCATTGGCACCCGGGAGCCGCCCGCTGTATTACCGTTTCAAGCCAGCAGACCGGATTGGCTGAGCACCGCGCCAAGCCGAACCGCCAGCCCGTCATACAAGCAACAGAATAGAGCGAAATCAGCAGTTTAACTCTGCGTTCTTTCCCTCATCCGCGCCACGTCCAGATAACTTCCGGGCGCCGCATGCAAGCGTAATACACCAAAATACGCCCGCACATCGCGCCCGCACATCATTGAACGCGTCAAACCCGCAACGGCTTAGGCCTGCTTTGCAGCAGCGACCTGTGCAGCGACTTCCGCGGCGAAATCGTCGGTGCGCTTTTCAATGCCTTCACCCACGATATACATCGTGAACGCCTTCACCGAGGTGTTGGTAGCCTTCAGCATCTGCTCAACGGTCTGCTTGTCGTTCTTGACGAACGTTTGGTCAAGCAATGACACTTCCTTCAGATACTTCTGGATGCTGCCTTCAACCATCTTGGCCACGATTTCGGCCGGCTTGCCCGATTCAGCGGCTTTTTGCTCGGCAACGCTACGCTCTTTGGCGATCAAATCGGCCGGAACCTGTGCCGACGACAGCGACACCGGCTTCATCGCGGCGATATGCATCGCGACATCCTTACCGACTTGCTCCTCTGCGCCTTCATATTCGACCAACACGCCGATACGCGTGCCGTGCAGGTAGGAAGTCAGCTTCTGTGCCGATTCGTAGCGGGTAAAGCGGCGCACCGAGATATTTTCACCGATCTTGCCGATCAGCGCGAGACGCACCGTGTCCACGGTCGAGCCATCCAGCGGCAAAGCCAGCAAAGCCGCGACATCAGCCGGATTGTTCTTCGCCACCAGTTCGGCAACCGTCTTCGAGAATGCCAGGAAATCGTCGTTCTTGGCGACAAAGTCGGTTTCGCTGTTCAATTCAACCAGCGCACCCGTCGAACCGGCGATAAACACCGAGATCACGCCTTCAGCGGTAACCCGCGACGCAGCCTTGCTGGCTTTGCTACCCAATTTGATGCGCAGCAGCTCTTCTGCGCGATCCATATTGCCTTCAGCTTCGGTCAAAGCCTTCTTGCATTCCATCATCGGCGCATCGGTCTTCGCCCTGAGTTCTGCCACCATGCTTGCAGTAATAGCCATTCGTCGCTCCTGAAAATCAACTTGATTACTTGCGATGGCTCGCTTGAGCGAGCCATCTTCATAAATTCGATAAAACACTGACCTGTGACACCCGAACCGGCCCTTGATTCAAAAAAAGGGGGCTGTGCGAGAGCCCCCCTTTTTGGCCGGCAACGGGGAGACTTACGCCTCTGCGCTGACCTCAACGAACTCGTCGCCGCCTTCGGCGCCACGAATCGCTTCCACCGTGGTTTGCACAGCATTGGCGCGCCCTTCGAGGATCGCGTCTGCCACACCGACGGTGTACAAGGCGACAGCCTTGCTTGCATCGTCGTTACCCGGGATCACGTAATCCACACCTTCCGGCGAGTGATTCGTGTCGACCACTGCGATCACCGGAATACCCAGCTTATTCGCTTCGGTGATGGCAATCTTGTGGTATCCAACGTCAACCACGAAAATTGCATCCGGAATACCGCCCATGTCTTTCACGCCGCCAATCGATTTTTCCAGCTTGGCCATTTCGCGTTCGAACAACAGCGCTTCCTTCTTGCTCATGCGTTCCACGTCGCCGAGCTCAAGCTGGGCTTCCATGTCTTTCAGCTTCTTGATCGACGACTTCAAGGTCTTGAAGTTGGTCAGCATGCCCCCCAACCAGCGGGTATTGACATACGGCATACCGGCGCGACCCGCTTCTTCAGCGATGGTGTCACGCGACTGGCGCTTGGTACCGACGAACAGGATCGTGCCCCGATTTGCAGCCAACTGACGCGCGTACTTCAGCGCGTCGTTGTACATCGGCAGCGTCTTTTCGAGGTTGATAATGTGAATCTTGTTGCGATGACCGAAGATGAAAGGAGCCATCTTCGGGTTCCAGAAACGGGTTTGGTGACCGAAGTGGACACCCGCTTCCAACATTTGACGCATCGTTACAGCCATTGAAATTCTCCCAAAGGGTTTAGTCTTAAACCGGCAGCGACATCTCGCTTCACTGAAGCTGCTTCAATGAAGCCGAGACACCCCGGAAGCGCCGGTTTGCGATTGACTACTTATTTGCTAAAAAACCTAAGAAACTACCAAAAACACCAAGCCTAAACCAAGCCAGCCCTGGATTATAGCATCCAGACGGCGTCTTTCTCAAGACTCGCGTCGAAAAGCTGCGGCTGAGCGGGGATGGTGCGATAATACAAGTTACGAAAAAATCGACCAGACCATGTCCATTACGCTAAAAAACGAACACGATATTGTAAAAATGCGGGTTGCCTGCAAGCTGGCCAGCGAGGTGCTCGACTATATCACGCCGTTCGTCAAAGTCGGAGTGACCACGGGCGAGCTCGACCGTTTGTGCCATGAGTACATGACGAACGTGCAGCAAACCATCCCGGCACCGCTGAACTACCAGCCGCCGGGCTACCCGCCCTACCCGAAAGCCATTTGCACCTCGGTCAACGACGTGATTTGCCACGGCATCCCGGGCGACAAGGTGCTGAAAAACGGCGACAGCGTCAATCTCGACATTACCGTCATCAAAGAAGGGTATTTCGGCGATACCAGCCGCATGTTTATCGTCGGTGAAGGCTCGATCCTCACCCGCCGCCTGGTCCAGACCACCTACGAATGCATGTGGCTCGGTATCGAGCAGGTCAAACCAGGTGCCCGTCTGGGCGACATCGGCCACGCCATCCAGCGTTATGCCGAAGCCCAGGGCTGCAGTGTGGTGCGCGAATATTGCGGCCACGGCATCGGCACGGTGTTTCACGAAGAGCCGCAGGTGGTCCACTACGGCCGCCCCGGCACCGGACTGGAATTGCAAGCCGGCATGATTTTCACCATCGAACCGATGATCAATGCCGGCCGGCGCGACATTCGCACCATGCCGGACCAATGGACCGTCAAAACCCGCGACCGCAGCCTGTCGGCGCAATGGGAACACACCATATTAGTCACCGAAACCGGTTATGAGGTGCTGACGGTGTCCGCCGGCACCCCGGCTCGGCCGGCCATGCTCGACGCCACGGCTTCCTCGTAAGCCGCGCATGAGCAGCCCCGTCGCCAGCGCAACCTCGTTGCCCCCGGAACTTGACCCGCCGGCGGACCCGGCCGCCCTGATCCGCGCCGAATTTCGTGCGGCCAAGGCGGTGGTACTTGAACGCTTTCAACAAAACGGCAAAGTCGACTCGCTGACACGCGCCCTGGCGCGCGTCGCCGATCGCACGCTGACTAGCGCCTGGCGCGCCTGTGACCTGCCCTTGAGCCTGACGCTCGCGGCGGTGGGCGGCTTCGGCCGCACCGAACTGGCCCCCTGTTCCGACATCGACATCCTGATTCTGCTGCCGGCCGAGCCCGACGCGGAGCTTGAAAGCCGCCTCGAACGTTTTATCGGCATGGCTTGGGACCTCGGGCTCGAAATCGGCAGCAGCGTGCGCACCGTCGAACAATGTGTCGAAGAAGCGGCACAGGATGTCACGGTGCAGACCTCCTTGCTGGAATCGCGCCGCATCCTGGGTAGCCGCACGCTGTACGAAGAATTTGTGCAACGGTTTAAAACCACGCTCGACCCGCTGGCCTTTTTCCAGGCCAAGCTGCTGGAAATGCGTCAGCGTCATGGCAAATTCCAGGATACGCCCTACAGCCTCGAACCGAACTGCAAGGAAAGCCCTGGCGGCCTGCGCGATCTGCAACTGATTTTGTGGATCACCCGGGCGGCCGACCTCGGCCATAGCTGGAAAGAACTGGAAAACCGCGGCCTGATTACCGCCCATGAGGCCAGCGAGCTGCGGCGCAACGAAAATTTCCTCAAAACCTTACGCGCCCGGATGCATCTGATTGCCGGGCGCCGGCAAGACCTGCTGGTATTCGATTTGCAAAATGCGCTGGCCGAAAGCTTCGGCTACGTTGCAACGCCGGCCAAACGCGCCAGCGAACAATTGATGCGGCGCTATTATTGGGCAGCCAAAGCGGTCACCCAACTCGCAACCATCCTGATCCAGAACATCGAGGCCCAGTTATTCCCCAAGACCAGCGGTATTACGCGAGTCTTGTCCGAACATTTCGTGGAAAAACAGGGCATGATAGAAATCGTCGACGACGATGTCTATCAGCGCGCGCCGATGGCGATTCTCGAAACGTTCTTGCTATATCAGCAGACGCCGGGTGTCAAAGGTCTCTCGGCACGCACGCTGCGAGCCCTGTATAACGCCCGCAAGGTGATGAACCAGGCATGGCGCCGCGCCCCGGAAAATCGCCGGCTATTCATGGAAATCATGAAACAGCCGCATGGCCTGACCCATGTCATGCGCTTGATGAACCAGACCAGCGTACTCGGCCGCTATTTACTGAATTTCCGGCGCATCGTCGGGCAAATGCAGCACGACCTCTATCACGTCTACACGGTCGACCAGCATATCCTGATGGTCTTGCGCAATATCAGGCGCTTCGAGATCGCCGAGCATGCGCACGAATATCCGTTTTGCAGCCAACTGATTTCCAATTTTGAACGTCCTTGGGTGCTGTACACCGCGGCGCTGTTTCACGATATTGCCAAAGGCCGGGGCGGCGATCACTCGACGCTGGGGATGGCCGACGCACGCCGCTTTTGCCGCGAACATAGTTTTTCGTCCGAAGATACGGCGCTGGTAGTGTGGCTGGTCCAGCATCACCTGACCATGAGCCAGGTGGCGCAGAAACAGGACACCAGCGACCTCGAAATTATCAAGCAGTTTGCCAAGCAGGTCGGCACTGAACGGCGTCTCACCGCTTTATATCTATTGACCGTGGCCGACATCCGCGGCACCAGCCCCAAGGTCTGGAATGCGTGGAAGGGCAAGCTGCTGGAAGACCTCTACCGGCAGACCATCAACGTACTCGAAGGCGCTTACCTCGATGCCCATTCGGAATTGCGCGCGCGCAAAGCCGAGGCCTTGGCGTTGCTGCGCCTGCAAATCGTGCCGGACGGCGCGCACCTGGAGTTGTGGGACAAGCTCGACGTCGCTTATTTCCTGCGCCACGACGCACCCGATATCGCCTGGCAAACCCGTTTGCTTTACAAATTCGTCGATAGCACCACCCCTATCGTGCGGGCTCGTCCCTCGCCCATAGGCGAGGGACTGCAAGTTCTGGTCTACTTGAAAGACCGTCCGGACCTGTTCGCCAGCATTTGCGAATACTTCGATCGCGGCGGTTTGTCGGTGCTGGACGCTCGCGTGCACACCACCCGCCACGGTTATGCACTGGATAACTTCCTGGTGGCGGATACCCACCTCGACGCTCATTATCGCGACATCGCCAATCTGGTCGAACAACAACTCACGATGCGACTCACCGCCCCGGTGAAAACTTTGCCCACGCCGGCCCGTGGGCGCTTGTCGCGTCTCTCACGTACCTTCCCTGTCTCGCCACGCGTCGAATTGCGCGCCGATGAACGGGGTCAATACTACATTCTGTCGGTTTCGGCCAATGATCGCCCGGGTCTGCTGTACTCGATCTCGTGCGTTCTGGCCGAACACCAGGTCGGCCTGCATGCCGCGCGCATCAATACCCTCGGCGAACGTGTCGAAGACGTATTCCTGCTTGACGGTGCAAGTCTGTCGGACAGCCGCCTACAATTACAACTAGAAACCGAACTTTTGCGCGCGCTCGCTATTTAAGCGACGCGTCTGCCTGTGAGCTATTTATGCGTGTCAAATTAACTGCGAAGCACCCGCGACCAGCGTCTGCGGTGCGCGCCCCGGTACGCCGTGGAACCCGTAAACCCACACCTGGAAGCGGCGCGGCTGCGGCTGAGCGTCCGGCCCCCGGCGAAAAACACGTCCCGTCCGTATCGATCAAAGCACCCACCCCGCGTCCTGCGGCCAAACCGGCCAGCAAAGGTCCGCGCGGCGCCAGCAAAGCCGTGGCACGACCACATGGTCCGCGCCCCAGCACACCGCCGGGTGAACGCAAGCCCTACGAATCACGTGGTGACCGCCCGCCGCGCCCGGAAGGTCGCGATGGCGCGCGTCCCGCTTATGCCGGCAACCGTCCGTCGAACGACCGAGGCGAGCGTCCGCCACGTCCTGAAGGCCGCGATGGCGCGCGTCCCGCTTATGCCGGCAACCGCCCGTCGAACGACCGAGGCGAGCGTCCGCCACGTCCTGAAAGCCGCGATGGCGCGCGTCCGGCTTATGCCGGCAACCGTCCGTCGAACGACCGAGGCGAGCGTCCGCCACGTCCCGAAGGTCGCGATGGCGCGCGTCCGGCTTATGCCGGCAACCGCCCGTCGAACGATCGAGGTGACCGTCCGCCACGCCCAGAAGGTCGCGATGGCGCGCGTCCCGCTTACGCCGGCAACCGCCCGTCGAACGACCGAGGCGAGCGTCCGCCGCGTCCCGAAGGCCGCGATAGCAATCGCCGTCACTCAGGCGAAGAGCGCAGCGCCCGGCCAACGGCCGCCGCCCCGGCACGGCCCGCCGAGCGCGCCCCTTCGCGCAGTCAGACGGATCGCGACGAAACCGGCATGACCCGTTTATCCAAACGCATGTCCGAATTGGGTCTGTGCTCACGGCGCGAAGCCGATGAATGGATTGAACAGGGCTGGGTGCGGGTCGATGGCGTCAAGGTCGATACGCTGGGCGCCAAGGTCACCCCCGAGCAAAAAGTTGAAGTGATGCCGGCGGCACGCGCGGAGCAAGCCAAGCTGGTAACGATACTGATCCATAAGCCGGTCGGTTATGTCTCGGGCCAGCCCGAAGACGACTACCTGCCCGCCGCATCGCTGATCAACGCGACCAATCAATGGGAACTGGATGAGAGCGGCCGCAGTTACCACCCGCTCAATCTGCGTGCCTTGGCACCCGCGGGACGCCTGGATATTGACTCGACCGGTTTGCTGGTGATGACCCAGGATGGCCGGATAGCCAAACAGTTGATCGGCGACAAGTCCGAAGTCGACAAAGAATATTTGGTGCGGGTGATGTATCAAGGGCGCGAAACCGATATCGCGGACCATTTCCCGGCCGAGCAACTGGCGTTGCTGTGCCACGGCCTGGAGCTTGACGAAGCACCGTTGCGGCCGGCTCAGGTCGAGTGGCAAAACGGCGAACAGCTGCGTTTTGTCTTGCGTGAAGGCAAGAAACGGCAAATCCGCCGCATGTGCGAATTGGTCGGGCTGGAAGTGGTCGGACTGAAACGCGTGCGGATTGGCCAAATCGTGCTCGGCGCTTTACCGGCTGGCCAATGGCGTTACCTGCTGCCGGGCGAAAGCTTCTGAGCCAAGGCAACGAGGGCCGGCCTTGACCGGTCCGCGGCGCAGACAGCACCGCGGACCAAGCATCGGGCATCAATAAAATGGCCGGTCATGTTTCCATGATCGGCCATTTTTCAATCATCGCGATCCGGGTCCATGTCGGGAAATAACACATCCATATAACCGAACTTGGAAAAATCGGTGATGCGCATGGGGTATAACTTGCCGATCAAATGATCGCATTCATGCTGCACCACTCGCGCGTGAAAACCTTCCGCAATACGCTCGATCGGCGCGCCGTATTGGTCCACACCCTGATAGCGGATTTTTGCATAACGATTGACCATGCCGCGCAACCCAGGCACCGACAAACAACCTTCCCAGCCCTCTTCGACATCGGACGACAGCGGCGTAATCACGGGATTGAGCAGAATGGTCTCGGGCACGGGAGCGGCATCCGGATAACGCTCGCTA
>Ga0302224_10001014_pt1 | contig 12584 bp, 12 predicted proteins | sample II_Palsa_E3_1_FD_193520 | JGI IMG/M metagenome (GOLD analysis project Ga0302224, IMG submission 193520) | Peat permafrost microbial communities from Stordalen Mire near Abisko, Sweden - II_Palsa_E3_1 | ecosystem: Environmental > Terrestrial > Soil > Palsa > Peat permafrost | place: Sweden... | reverse complement strand
GTACTTATTTTTAATTGGGGCCATCTTAAAAGGTTTACGATAACAAATTGGATAGGAGGTTTTGGTAATTGGATGGTTCCATTATTAATCGGAAGTCCAGATATGGCAAATGCCCTTACTAAATTTTCTAAAACATATAAAATTTTGTTATTTACCGCTAACGCGCGAGACGTCTATACAAAATTTACAAATACCCGTGCAAACACGAGGATTTTCCAATTTAAATAAAAATAATTTATTTGCTTCATATTTAGCGGGTCTTTTATAAGGTGATGGGCACATAGTAGTGCCTAAAACTAATAGAGGGACCTCACAAATTTGTATTACCTTTAATATAAAAGATTTACCTTTAGCTGAACATTTAAAAGCGATAATAGGTCATGGAAATATTAGAATAAAAGCAGAAGAAAATGCTTGTGTATTAACAATTACTAATAAGGATGGATACTTATATATAATAAATATATTAAATGGATATTTTAGAACTCCTAAAGTTCATAAATTTTATCAATTAATTGACTTTTTAAATACTAAATATTCTTTAACTCTTCCTAAATTAGATCGAGATACATCTCCTTTAGATTCTAATAGTTGGTTAGCAGGCTTTATTGATGCGGATAGGGGTTTTAAAATAAGAAATAATCAAAAAATTTAAACTACAAAAAGAAGAATAGCTTGTAGTTTAGTAATAGAACAAAGAATGCTAGATCCAGTAACAGGAGAAAGTTATAATGATATATTATTAAAAATAGCAAATCTTTTTCAAATTAATTTACTAATTAAAAACCAAAAAACCACTGAGCGTAATTATTTTAATATTACCGCCTCTAGTACAAATTCTATAACAATAATAAAAATATATTTAGATATGTATCCATTATATTCTTCTAAATATTTAGATTATCAAAATTGGAGACAAGTAGTAAATTTAATATTAGAGAATAACCATTATGAAGTAGATAATACAATAATACAAAATTTAAAAGATACAATGAATAATAAAAGAACATATTTTAATTGGGAACATTTAAATAAACTTGGTACCCCCAAGTCTTAATATCTTAAACCACGGAGTTGCGTATATAGTACTTTAAACGTCTAATAAATATCTAGGACAAGTAAGTCGTAATTAAAAATTACTATGTCTATTTTTGTTTGGAATGCCGTAAAGAATTTTCTTTATTATTACTTTTTAATCTGCATGAACCCTTTTAATTAAGAGATATGCAGCGTATTTTATTAATTCGCTCAGAGATTTTATAAAAAGTGATCAAATGTAATAAGTCTATCTGGACTACAAATAATTTTTATATCAGTTATTTGTAAAGACATCGTATAAATACGTATTTTGATTGAAGATAAAATCCAATAAACTAAGACCTACCGGGTTAACACGTCAGGGTGGGTCAATAAAATTTATTGATTCCCTCGCCTTAATAATATTAGTTTTTGGTTATTAATTCCTTCTTTACTTTTATTATTAATGTCAGCTTTCGTTGAAGGTGGTGTTGGTACAGGATGGACTGTTAATTTGGATTTGCAGTCAAGCAATTATACTTTGCTTTTAAAAATTCCATTTTATGCGTAAAAAAAAATGAAATACACAAATTAAATTTATTTTTCAATTCGCAGGTTTATTATTTAAACCTCAGAGACTAAATATGGAACATTATTTTTTTAACCTTAATTGTTATTTAAACAAATATTATTTTTCTTCTAATGGATATTCTTCTCCACACGATTCAAATAAATTGTGTGGTACCTTTTTTTATCCTTGGATGGTTGGCGTTACGGATGGAGATGGAACATTCTCTATTAGTAATCAAAAAGGTTCTTGGATTTTAACTTTTGCAATAGCTCAAAGTTGTTATAATATTAAATTATTAGCTTTTAGAAAAATTTATTTAAATATTGGTTCTATAAATATAGATAAAATTTCTAATATGGCAATGTTTAGAATTCGCGACCGTAAAATATTATTAAATCATATTATTCCTATATTTGATTCTTATCCTTTATTAACTACAAAATATTATTATTATGATAGGTTTAAAAAAGTTTTAAATATATTAGAAAATAATAATTTATCTAAATCCGAAAAAGATACCTTAATTTTATCTCTTCTTAAACTTGAACCTGGTAATAAGTATATTTCACCAGCTTGGAATGATCTAAATATTATGAGTAAGCCTTGGGTTATTGGATTTATCGAAGCCGAAGGGAGTTTTTATATAGTAAATAAAAATAATAACCCACCTAGAATGACTTTAGGGTTTGGTATTACACAAAAATTAGACAAAAAAGTGTTAGAAAAAATAGCAAGTTTAATGAATTTAGAGACTAAAATTAGATATAAGGAAAAACATAATTATTATATTTTAGATACAACAAAAAATACCAATATTAATAGTATCATAGATTATTTTGATAATCAAATGATTGGAATGAAAAATATTGAATTTAAAATATGGAAAAAAAGTTTAATTTATAAAAATGATTATGACAGACTTAAAAGTTATCAAGAAAGATTAAGAAAATTAAAAACTTTAACACCAAACCTTGACTTGTTTAAATAATCTATGGGAGCTAACGTTCCCAAGTTTAATCAATAATGAAGCAATAGTCCGTAAAGTACGTTCATACACCTTCGGGTGTATTTTTACTTTTATGATATCCACCATTATCAAGCTTTCAAGCGCATTCAGGAGGTGCAGTGGATTTAGGAATATTTTCATTACACTTAGCCGGAGTTTCGTCACTTTTAGGTGCAATAAATTTTATAACTACAATTTTTAATATGAGAGTTATTTCATTTCATCAATTACCTTTATTTGTATGGAGTGTTTTAATTACAGCAGTTTTATTATTATTATCATTACCAGTATTAGCGGGTATATTAATTGTGCTCGCTCTAAATCCGGCTGTTTTTCTGGAATAACCAATTCTTTTTTGAGTTTGGTCAATCAGAAGGAAACCTATATTCAGATTATATTGGGGTCCTCAGAGACTATAAGCCGGAACTCATGTACTTAATTGGTTCTTCTTTATTTGGTAAATCCTCGAATAATTCAAGGTTTACCCGCTTTTATCATAACTCTATACAAGATAAATTTTCATCATATTTAGCTGGATTAATTGAAGGCAATAGTTGTATTATTACCCCAAAAGAATTAAGGGAGATTAAGGGGAGAAAAAAATATCCTGCAATTAAAATATCATTTAATAGTAAAGACTTTACATTAGCTTTAATGTTACAAAAACACATTAAATTTGGTTCTCTATCGGAATAGGAGTTAATGCTTATGTCTATAGTATTAACAATTTGGAGGGATGGGTTTTAATTATTAATTAAATTAATGGTCAAATGCGTACTCCTAAAATCGATGCATTATATATATTAATCGATTTTTTAATACCCATTATGATTGTAATATTCTTAAACTTCCCCTTAAATTTTCAACCTCTAGACTCTTCTGCTTGGCTATCTGGGTTTATTGATGCGGATGGTCATTTTTCTATTCGTATTACAAACGCGGGGAAATACCCGGCCAGAATTAAAGGTAAATTTGAATTAGAGCAAAGACAAGTAGATTTAAATTCAGGTACTTTAGTACCTATTATGTCAAGAATAGCTATTTTCCTTGGTTCCACTGTTAAAGAAACTAAAATTTTGACTAATAACCCTAAATATCGAGTACGAACTATTAGTTTAGCCTCTAATTTTATTTTAATCCAATATCTTGCTGTTTTTCCATTATTTAGTTCCAAACATATGGACTATTTAGTATGGTTAGAGGTTATAAATATGTTTAAATTAGGTGAACATAAAAGTGAAAAAGGTAAAGAAAAAATAAGAGCATTAAAATTGACTATAAATGATTATAGAACTATTTTTATTTGGGACCATTTAGATAAATTTTCTAGTATACATGAGTAAGATATAGTCCCAACTAATCGCGTAAGCGGTTGAGTATCTACCTTAAGTTGAGTTTAAATTAATCGCGCGCACTTTAAAGTGCGCGCGCTAGTATGCAATATATTCGATATTACATATCTTGCCTAAACAGTCACCTTCGGTTTATAACCGTGTGTAAATTTTAACCTAATTTCTTCTTTTTACTAGTTATTTGATGGGTATCTTGCATTACATATTTTTTATATCTTTATTTTTGTTTACTGTTAGTTTAATTATCTCTCTTTTGAGGATTTTTTTTCCATACCATAATTGGAGTAGATCAAGACATAATGGCAATTACCATTGTAAAAAAAAATGTAGCCGATCTTTATTTAATATCGGTTGCTAAAGATTCTTTGTCGATAATTTTATTTAATCCAATACACAATAAACTTAAGAGCTTCCCTTCTTTAAAAAATTTAGATCACCTAAAATTTTCTAACCACCCTCCACTTAATAAGGAATTTGGTTATTATTTAGCAGGGTATATAGAAGGTGATGGATATTTAGTAACACCTTTTGCCCTTAAAAACCCCAATGGTACGAAAAAAGTTTGTTCAGTTCAAATAATTTTTCATATTAATGATTTAGAGTTTGTTACATTAGTACAGAAAAGAATAGGACATGGTAATATCTATTTTTCTAAAACCACAAAAACTGTAAGACTTATGATTCAAAATCTTGCAGGTGTCTTAGCCGTTATTGATTTAATTAATGGTAAAATGCGTACTCCTAAAATAACTGCCCTTTATACTATGATTGATTGGTTAAACACCCATACGTTAGAAAAGTCCAGTCATTTAGTAAAATTACCTTTAGATACTAGTCCTATTTACAGTAATAGCTGGTTCTCTGGGTTTATAGATACAGATGGATGTTTTTATATAAAAGGGTTTACTACTAATCCTAAATTATATCCTGGCTTCCAATTTTATTTATGTCAAAGAGAAATCTATAAAAGTGGATTAAATTTTAGACCTCTTTTTACTATTATTGCGGATTGGTTGAAAGTCATATTGGTTTTACGTAAAGTTGATAAGTATTCTCAATTTAATATAACTACAAGTAATACGATAAGTAATGAGATTCTTATTGAATATTTAAAGTCTTATCCTTTATTTACAAGTAAATATTTAAATTATATGGATTGGTTACAAGCTTATCATTTAGTTAATGAAAAAAAACATAAAAATCCTATAATATATAACGAGATTAGAATGTTAAAATCAAATATGAATTCAAAACGTACCAAATTTTCATGGGAACATTTAAACAAGTTCTATTAAGTAAGTTTTAAATAATTGCAACGCCCGCCCAACTAGTTGGGCGGGCGAACATTTAACAATGTTATCTTTCAGTTATATTGTGGTAAATGTTAAGGTGAATTCGCAAGGATTATTTATACAATCCTTGACATAGTAAATTAGTGTGGTATTAATATACCCAGCCAGTTATAATAACTTTGTAAAGAAAATATTTGACACCCCTTAAAGCCCCTTTTGATCTCAAGTGTCGCGGGTCCGTTAGGGAGTGGTTTGAGATTAGCCCCATGAATTAATACAGGGCGCTAATAATGGTTAACTAATTTATCGATGAAAGTGAAAACGGTCAACGATTTATTTCAAGACCGTCGGTGGTTACAAACATCGCTACAGACTGGATCACTTTTGGGTGTCTGAAATGATGCTTAATGTACAGTCGAAACTCGTTTACCAACCGCTTGTGCGGTTGGTTTAGATATCATAGAATTATGATACTACACAGACATTGTTTGTGAGTTTGGTTATTAACTGACCGTAATTTTAATACTTCATTTTTTGATGCCGTAGGAGGAGGTGATCCTGTATTATATCAGCATCTTTTCTGGTTTTTTGGTCACCCAGAAGTCATATAGGCTTCTTAATATTGCTATGTACTGAGAGTATAAATTACTTTTAGCCCCACGAGCTTAGCCCGTGGGGTCGTAGATTTGTTTAATACGATTTATTAAAACTCGTGTCTATTTATATATCAGTAAATAACGCTTTTTTATAGGCGAGATTTCAAAGACTTTATGCAATAAAATAAAATATGAAATCAAACAATTGTTTTAATTATACTTTATTAATGTCAGACGATCATTTTCAGCTACCGTTATACGGTAGCTGGTTTAATATACGGAGATGGTTATTTTAGTAAAAAACAATTAGTAATTGTTTTTGCTACACCTGATTTAATTTTGGCAGAATATTTACAAAATCGCTTAAATGCTAGCCACATCTACCCTATTAAAAATATAAAAGCTTTTACTTTTATTATCTCTAAAAAATAATCTTTTGCAAAATAAACCCGCGGGTCTCTAACTTTTTTGCAACATCTTTTAAAAATCGGTTGCAAAAGCTTCCGCATTGATCATCAAAGTTGTTTAATTATTTTATTTAAGAAAAAGTCTTACTGAACCTTTGCCGTTTAGTGTTATATCTTAATTATTCCAGGCTTTGGAATAGTTTCTCATGTTATTTCGCATTTTGCCAATAAACCTATCTTTGGTCAATATGGCCCTGAAACGATTAATTTAATCGTTTTCGCAACAAACTATTTGCTGGAACTCCAAAATTTACTTAAGACATTTATTCTGCGTCTTTGGTTAATAATATTTCAAATTACTCAATATATTAGTGATCTCTTTAAGAATCCCATATTAGTAATAAAATTTGAATTATTTGCTTTAATCCGCTATTTGGCCAATCCGCAGATAACCAACGCACAGATATATAATATATCCAAGGTTATTTTTAACCTTAGCATGCTAGTAGGAATCTCAGAGACTATACGTTTGTTATTAATTAATTCTCAGAATTACAGTACGAAAATAGACAATTCCCAGAATGATAGTCCAAAAATAAACAATTCATTTAATGAATGGTTAGCTGGCTTAATTGATGGAGATGGTTGTTTTTTATTATCTAAAAAAGGTTACGCAAGCTTAGAGATCGTAATGGAATTACGTAATCAACATTGTTTATATAAAATTAAACAAGTTTTTGGTGGCGCTATACAATTACGAACTGGGAAAAATCATCTTCGTTATCGTTTACATAATAAAACCGGTCTATTATCTTTAATTTCAGCTATTAACGGTGAAATTCGTAATCCAATTCGTCTTTTACAATTAGGTCGTATTTGTGATAAATATAAAATAGAGTTAATACAACCCAAACCTTTAAATTATAATAATGGTTGGATGTCCGGCTTTTTAGATAGTGATGGTAGTATTTATTTAAATTTATTATCAGATCAAATATTTATTACAGCTACTCAAAAAAATATTTATCTTTTAGAACCTTTAAAACACTTATACGGAGGTAACATTTATGTTCAATCTAAAGTAGGTGCTTTTAAATGGACCTTATATCGAAAAGAAGAAATTCAGAAATTTAGAGAAAATTATCTTAAAGTTTATCCTTTAAAATCTGGTAAACAATTTAGAATTAATTTATTAAATAAATATTATGAATTACGTGGTTTAAAAGCACATTTAGCTCCAGAAACTTCTTTATTAGGTAAAAGTTGGAAAGAATTTCTTGATAAATGGGAATCTTATTCTAATTAATAATGATATAGTCCACCCGTCATTTTTTGTCGGTTGTATTTAGGTATGGTTTACGCTATGTTATCTATTGGTTTATTAGGTTTCATTGTTTGGGCTTTATGTGGTGGGCCGTTGCACAGTGATGCTTTATATTTTGTTAAATTCTGAAAAATAAATTTTATCGGTAAACTATAATTTTTACCCTTTTATTAATCAGAAGGTTATAACCTTTAGATTTAATCAAATAGTTACAACCTCAGAGACTACACACAAAACTAATTTTCAATTTTTAGATTTTTTTGAATTTGCTAAAAATTCTTCTAAATTTTCTTCTAATAAACTTCCGGATATTAAATTTCTTACATGGTTTATTGGTTTTAGTGAGGCAGATGGTAGTTGGTTTTTAAAAGACAATAGTAAATTATTCGTAATTCGTCAAAAAGATCCAGCACCTTTATATTTTATTTATAACACATTAAACTTAGGTCATATTTCTTTAGATGCTGATGGTTATTATTCATATAGAGTTTATAAACAAGACGAAGTGCTATTCTTACTTTTAATTTTTAAAAATAATGTTTTTTTAATGAAAAATAAACTTAAATGGCAATCCATCATTGAATTAAATAATTCTGTTGTTTTACCTACTTTAAATGACGCTTGGTTATCTGGATTTACTCAAGGTGATGGTGGTTTTAATATTTCTATTACTGCTCGAGAAAACACAAAATTAGGTTATAAAATCAGACTTCGTTATTATTTAGATCAAAAAGTTGCGGAAACTGAACGTTTATTAACAACTCCACTATTTAAAAGTGATTTAATATATAAAAGTTCAGAAGAGGACATGTTTCGTTATACTTTAGATAGTACTAATAAATTAAGTCAAATTAAAAATTATTTTTTAATTTATAATTTAATTGGACAAAAAGCCTTAAAATTTAAAAAATGGGCCCATGTTTTAGAACTTTTAGTTACAAAAAAACATTTATTAGAAGAAGGTTTTAATAGTATTCTTAAGTTAAAAGAAGAAATTCGTAATTTACATTAATTGAAATTTAGATGATATAGTCCTAAATTTTGCACCATATGTTTACAGTTGGAATGGATGTAGATAAAGTGTCTTAAAGTAAGATTTATTGTCCTTTCAAATAACAAATCTCGCACCACGGGCCCGGGCCCGTGTTGCACTATAAATTATGACCCGCGCCGTGTTAACACGGCGCGGGTCCCGTCCTAAGAAATTTAAGGCCTAAAAGTTTTATGACGATAAATTTATCGGTGAACTATTAGCTTAAAATTTTAGAGATTCTGTATTAATTTATAAGCTAGTAATTAAATGTTAATTTATATTTATGCTTAATTCTCACTCTGTATTAAAAAAGATATATCCTTTACTTTTAAATAATCACATAATTTTAAATAAACCTACAATTGATTATTCTTTTAATTTTTATTTTATTAATATTTTTTATAGTCAAAGTTTTTGTATTATAACAAGCGATCCTCAACTTTGGATTTATAAATTAAAAATATTTATAAATATTCAAACAAAACAAACGAATCTAATTACTTATTTAAAAAAAATTTATAATTTTGATGTAATTTATGAATTAAAAAAATTTAAAACATTTTATTATTTAATTAATGATAATAAAAATATAATTAATATTTATCTAAAAACAAAAAATAAATTTAATTCAATAAAAGAGATTTATTTTCTATCAACATATTCTCAATTTTATCAAATTTTTCTTAATAAATCTTCAGCACAAGTTCAAAGTTTCCAAATGGATGAAAATTTTAAAAAATTTTCACATACAACATTAACAGGATTTATAGATAATCTAGTATTAGAAAAATTTTTGAGAATAAAAATAATAAATTTTAAAAAAGCTTTTATATTTAATTTTATTCGAGTGTCTACTTTATATTTTGAAATTTATATAAAATATAAAAGTTATTATATATTTATCTTATTATTCTTATTGGGTATTAAAATTTGTAAAATAAAATATTATGTAGATTATTCTATTGATAAAATGAGAAATATTGAATATGTACAAAATAATTTTAATAAACATTTACATTTAAAAGATCACATTTTTTCCTATAAATCTAAATTTAATTTAAAACCTTATTTTTATTTAAAATATTCGAATTATTTTCCTTCTATCAAACTAATAGAATTAATTTCACATTTACATAATTATTCTTTAATATCATATCAATATATATTTTTCTTAAAATATTATAAAATCTATAGAATTTGTCAAAGAAAAGAAAATTTAAATAAAAAAGGTTATTTAAAAATTTTACATATTATATAAAAATTTTAATTAATAGAGGAGAAGAGATATAAAATCCCATTTAAGAACTTCAGAGACTATACGTTCATTTATTTAAAATCTTTTAAGAGGTTCTAAATAATCATTATAAGATATAGTCCAATTATATTAAAGAAATTCTTTAATATTAATGACTCGTGCGTATTTCACAGCTGCTACGTGCGCCATCTCATTATGTGTACCGTTGAGTGGAAAAACTCCGTCAAAAAAATTTTCATTGGGTAGGATTCAAATGTTATATACTATAAGAAAATATTCAAACTTAATACCTAATAATAAAGCTTTAACAATTTGGAATAAACCTTTAGGGTTTTCTTCTAAATTTAATAAAATGAAGTTAACTAAAGAAGAATCTTTAATGATTCAATTAACCATCAGAGTCAGAAGTATTTTAATAGGTTTATTATTATCAGATGGTTATCTTCAAAAAAGAAATGATTGGAACCCTAGAATAGGTCTAAAACAATCTATTATAAATTTTCCATTTCTTTGGTCTACTTTTAGAGAAATTTCGTATCTATGTTCTGGTACTATAATGTTATCATCTAATATATTAAGGGATAAATTATTTAATGCAGTAACTATCCAAACAAGACAATTAGCTTGTATAATACCATTATTTAATTTATTTTATGTAGAAAATGGAAATTTATGGAAAAAAGTCATTAAACCTGAATTATTATTTTATATGGATTATATGGTATTAGCATACTGGATTATGGGAGATGGATCTAAAAGAAACGAAGATGTAACCTTATATACGGATGGTTTCACATTACAAGAAGTGGTATTATTAATAAACATTTTAATAATAAAATTTAATATTAACCCAACAATACATAAAGAAAAAAAAGCCTTTAGAATTTATATCAATAAAATTGATTTGAATAAAATTAGACCTCATATAACACCTTATTTCGTAGAACATTTCTTATATAAAATAACATAACCGACTCTTTTGATGTAAAACATTTGGCTAAGGTAGTAAAGGCTAACTTTACACTAAAAACAGCATGCCAAAAAAAGGGATTAGTAAACTTGTTAGCCCCACGTGCTAACACGTGGGGCGCGGATAATTGAGAAATTAGGTGGAATTTCATCCCTGAGTTATGATCCCTATGGCTAGGAATACGAACCAAAACATATACCTTAAACCTCTGTATTAGAAAGGGGAAACTAAACCAATGCCTTTTCTTGGTCTTTACCACCTATATGTGAGCTCCCCTGTTTTAATAAATGGGGCTAATTTATAGGTGGAGTTAGTTTAGTTATAAATGGATTATAGAAGTAGCGGACTATAATTAGAAAATTTTCATTTAAGGTTATCGTGGGGCCTAACGGGATATATATGCGATACACATAAGAATTTGGGATCACCTGGAAATCGTAAGAATTTGAGGTGACGGAATCTTCGTAGTAAATTACAGCGGTAATTGAAGGAAGGTAGGAGAATAATCTCTGGAAAGCCGTATGATGGGAAACTATCACGTACGGTTTGGGAAAGGTTTTTTAACAAATGGTAAGAAAGTCAAAAAACTTGCTGGGGTTAATCTACTATTTCACAATGATAATTGCCGTTTGGAGCGGCAAGAAAAAAAATTACTAAATGCGAGAAAATTAATCAAATGAACTTGGTCCAATATAAATTTATATACCCAAGTCAACTCGGACTTGGCGACCTCAAATTTGGCGTCATCGGTACTTCGTTGTCAATATCTATGGACCCACGCGGTCTCGCGTGGGGTCAAAAAGTTAGCGTGGAGGGCTGTATTTTTCAACTCGCAGATCTTAGAAGATCTCAGAGACTTTATGTAATTAGGCAATTATTGTCGCTTAAAAGAAAAAGTCCATTAACTATTAAACATAAACTTATTATAATCTATTAATTAATATCCAATTGTCCAACAGGAATCAAAATATTTTCATGGCTGTCATTCTCCTTCAGTAAGAGAAACATGGCCAGCAGAATTATAAATAAGAATAGAAATAAAATCTATTAGAAAATTTTTCTAAATCTCATTATCTTCCAGTGAATAATACTTGTGTTGATTTAGTTCCTTTTGGTTTAAATTTACCATCCACTGTTGGTTATCCTAAATTTACTTCACTTGTAAGAAATATGGTTCAGATACCATCAAATAAATATAGTATTTTTATAGGTATACTCCTTTCAGATGGATGGTTACAAATAAACAAAAGTGGTAATACCAGATTTGCACTTAAACAATCTTTAGATCATTTTGAATATTTTTATTCTGTATTTACTCAATTATCTCATTATTGCTCTGCTCCTCCTAAATTAACCAAAACAAAACTAAATTCAAAAACTTTTTATGGTATTAGTTTTACTACCAGAACATATGCTTCTTTTACAGAACTTTATAATATGTTTTATCAAAATGGAGTCAAAATTGTACCTAAAAATTTATCGACCCACGCGAACATTGTTCGCGTGGGTCAATATAATTTATTGACTTATGAAGTCTTAGCACATTGGATTATGGGGACCCACGCGAACAAAGTTCGCGTGGGTCGGGGTGATGGTTCGAATAAATCAAATGGGATGTATTTAAATACTCAATGTTTTAAAATAGAAGAAGTTGTTTTTATTATTAACGTATTTATATTAAAATATGATTTAAGATGTTCAATACATATGCAAAGAGGGAAACCTACAATATATATTTCTGTTAAATCAATAAATCAAATA
>Ga0302224_10000990_pt1 | contig 12799 bp, 20 predicted proteins | sample II_Palsa_E3_1_FD_193520 | JGI IMG/M metagenome (GOLD analysis project Ga0302224, IMG submission 193520) | Peat permafrost microbial communities from Stordalen Mire near Abisko, Sweden - II_Palsa_E3_1 | ecosystem: Environmental > Terrestrial > Soil > Palsa > Peat permafrost | place: Sweden... | reverse complement strand
AACGACGATTAACCTCGATATCATTTATGACCAAAGATGAAGTAGTAATTCCGTATAAACTTAATGTGTTGTTGGCAAGTCAAACAACGGTCAATATAGATAGGACAACCCCTTTGTCAACTCCTTTTATAGATATTATAAAACATTATCAAGGTGTAAATTTATCTACTTATGGTGATTTGGCATTTATGAATTCGGCTAACCGTGATAATTCTGACTGGATTAATTTAATTCTTATATTAGAAAGTATGGGACTTGATACTACAATTTTAAGCAGGATAGTATGATTAAAAATATTTTCTCTCTTACTGAAAACAATATAGACGTGAATGGTAAATTATTTTTTGATGTGCTTACCAGAATGATATTAAAATTTCACTATCAACCATTTGTCGATTCAAGTGATTTAGATGGTATTTTTTATATAGTTTGTCAAGATAAAAATTGGGATTATTTTAATACAATTGCTTTATATACAGATATTAATCCAAGCACTCTATTTGGCACAATTATCGTCATACCAAATTATACTTTTGAACAATTAGATAGTATAATAAAAAAGGCTATTAACATGAAAGCATTTTTATGATTCCACAACAAGGACAGCACGTCAAGTGTTTCATGCGCTCCACTATGGTACTAGAGGGAATTGTCGAAGAATGGACCGACTCCCAAGTAGTATTAAAATCATTAGATGAAAAAAGTTTAATGATTGTGCACCGTCCTGTCGATGATATATTATTAACGAAGATCTTCGTATTGGAAGAAGATCTGGAAATTTCCGAAGAAATAATTAAAAAAGAAACTCCTAAAGAGTGGCTTGAAGCTAAACGCGACATTAGAGATAAATTGCAAGAAGTATTGCAGACTGGCGAGGATACCGAAATTAGCAAAATGAACTTGGAACAATTGCGCAAGCTAGTTAATGAACAAGATAAGCAAATGATTGTTCAGAAAAAGAAAGAGCATTTTGGCACCGTTGGTAATGCTAAGCGAGCGGCACCATATAGTAATACGATTGATTTGTTAAAAGGAAAATAATGGAAGCATCAGACTTTACAAGGAGTATGTCACTCAATAATATACCTGCTAAAAAATTACAAGATGCCATAGATACAATACAAAGTAGCTCAGATACAACGGAAATTAAAGCGTTAAAAGTAACGGCAATTTTGCGCTATGCTGAAAGTTCAATTCCTATTGAGTATTGGAATTTTAGAATGGACAAAGACTTTGTTGGTGACCCACGCCTTAAACAAAAGTATGATGAATATATTTTAGATGTTAGACAGTCATATATAAGTGGTAAATCTATTTGTTTTGCCGGAGCCCACGGAGTTGGTAAGTCTACAATCTCCACTTGCATTCTTAAAAAGGTTGTGCAAAAAGGATATTCAGCTCTATATACAACTTGTTCGGATATTGTATCAGTATTAACACAAGCTCCGAATGAAGAAAAGTTTATTGCTAGACGTGAATTAGTTATGGTGGATTTTTTAGTTTTGGATGAATTAGATTCTCGTTTTTGGGCAACAGAATATGCTGCTGATTTGTATGCTCGCAGTTTAGAAGGAGTTTTTCGCACTCGTAGTCAAAATAAATTGCCCACTTTAATTTGCACAAATAGCCCTAATATGTTGGAGAGTTTTACAGGTGCATTAAAAGCAAGCTTGGAAAGTTTAATGCGGGGTAATATGGAATTTTTTGTCGTGCTTGGAACAGACCATAGGAAGAATAAATGAATTTTAATTCGCTAGACTTAGTAGTTCTTAAATCTTTAATCACAAATAAAAAACATGCATTAGACTTTGCTAATGATAATGATGCTAAGATATTTTCTCCTGAAACATGGAATTTCGCAAACGCAGTGATCGGTTATATAAAAATATATAAAGAATTACCAACACTTAGGGTTATTACTGAAAAGTTAGTCAAGGGCAAGAACGATAAATTAATTGAAAATATCAAGACTATCTGGTCCGAACTTGATAAGATGCAAATCAATGATAATGAATATAAGCATGATCTTGAAAAAATTAAAACTCGTTTTGCAGAAAAACAAATTATCAATACCAAAGATAACTTATCTAAATTGGATATTGGTAGTATCGACATTAATAAATCAGTTTTAGATTTACAAAAAACTATTCAAACTATTAAATCTCTTAATCAAGTAAAATCATATGAACGCAAAACATTAAAAGATGCAGTATCAAATTTTAGAGATGAATATAATGCTAAGTTAGAAAATTCTAATTTTGATTCAGGTATTAAAACAGGTTATTCATATTTAGATTATGTTACTGATGGATTGCGACCAGGAGAACTATTGTTAATTGCCGGAGAAAGCGGTTCTGGCAAATCGATGTTGCTTATGAATATGGCTATACAAATGTGGTTGCAAAAAAATAATGTAGATATGGAAGAAAGTCAATTTGGACCGGGATGCAACGTATTATATTTTTCTTTGGAAATGCCATTCAAGCCTTGCTTTAATCGTGCGCTTGGAAGACTTTCAAATAATCCAACAAAGTTAATTCGTTCTGCTGGACTTAATAATGAAGAGGCGGCTAAGCTTAAAAAAGTTCTTAAATTTTTTGGCAAATATCCATATCAATTCGAAATTGTAGATGTTCCTCGTGGCGCGACAATGGAAAGTTTGGAGATCATATATGAAGAAGCTAAGACGCTATATGACCCGCAAATAGTTGTAATTGATTATTTAGGACTAATGGAATACGAAGGGACTGATACAGAAGATTGGTTGAAACTTGGAAAAATTAGCGCTCTATGCCATGAATTTGCGAGAGCACATAATGTTATTGTTTTAAGTGCTGTTCAATTAAATAGATCAAAAGCTAAAACAGAAGAAGATAGAATTGGTATGCATAGGATTGGTCGTTCTGCCATGATAATGCATAATGCAAATATTGCATTACAAATAAACAAGAGAGAGAATGAAAATAAATATCCGGATATGGAGTATTTCGTAATAAAGTGCAGAGATGGTGAACTTGGAAAAGGTCATGTTATAAAGGACTTTAAGTCTGGGTCATTGTTAGATATAAATAATCAAGATGGTTATTCTGACCCCACAAGCGCAGATGATATTTCCGCCAAAATAGAGATACTCGGTATATGAAAATATGCTATAAATAAGGCATATGGTAAGAGATAAAATGAAACCAAACGAAGAAATAATAGCGGAAGCTTCTAGAATTGAATTTGAAGAAAAAACAAATAAACTTTTTATTGTATTCGAGATAAAAAACGAAAAATATAAACAATACATTAAACAAAATTGGACCGATGATATAGAGTTCAGGCTGATAGATAAGCTTTTAATAAAGGAAACCTAATGCCAACTTACGAGTACAGTTGCCCCAATCATGGAACGTTTGAAGAGTTTCATTCTATGTCAACTAAACTAGAATTTTGTCCACAATGCAAAGAATCTGGTAAAGAGCAAATAGTTGTTAGACTTATTTCTCTAGGATCTAAGGGAATTGTCGAGTTGTATGGGAATGAGCTGGTCGCAAAATTAAAGGAAGATGGCAAGCAATTACAACGAGATGCCGCTAAAAATGAAACCGTGTATGCAGATCTTTTGGGGCATGATAAAATGGAAAGTCTAACAAAGCGAATGGATCAACAAAATAAAATTAGAAGATCGAAGTAATTAATAGTCGAGATCAACTTGCTGTTAAAATGTTAGAATGCAGTCGTATTGTTAATAATTTATTAAGGAAAATTGATATTTTAGAATCAAATAATACATTAACTTTGTCAGAAAAATCTTCACAATTAAAAATAATTAACGAAGAAATAAGTAAAGTTGGCACAGAAGTTGCCGACATAAAAAACATGATTATATTATTGGATAAGATTTCAATTAATTGAGGAACAAATGCCCGAGTATTTATATTTTTGTGAAACTTGCCAAGAAGAGTTTGAGGCCACTCATTCCATCACAATTAATTTAAAAGAATGCCCAAAGTGTCATGCTGCCGGACTTCCCCCGCAAGAACCAAAGCGTCTTATAGCGGGCGGAACGCAATTTATATTAAGTGGTAATGGTTGGGGATCGCAAGGATATTCATCAAAATGACAAATAAAAAAACAGACACCAATCATAAATTAAAACAAGTAATTGATCTGCTTAAATATTCGCTATTTCTCGAAGATCAAGAAATTGTCAAATCAACAATTGAATCGGTAATAGAAATATTGCAAGAAATTACCAAATAATTCTGTTATGTTATGACTAACAATTTTAGTATTTTTCATTGTCATATCAATAACGGTATATACTAACACATTCTGTCCAAGTGAGAAAATAATACATGATAAATATTGAAGAAGCCCAGCAGTTGATAGAAAAATTTATTGCATTGCGAACAAAATCTCAAGAGTCTAAATTGTCAGCTGATATTACAGAGTTTAAGAAGCACGAAAAATTGTGTATAGAAAAATTTCAATATTTAATAACTATGAAAACTAGCAGATATAAGCAATTTTCTAATTATGAAGATTTAAATCAAGAGGGTAATGAAGCTCTGATTAAATCTATAAATACGTATAATCCCAAGAAAGGAATATTTTTTTATTGGGCTCATAGATATATTGGTACTCGTATTTCTAGAAGCGCCAATTTACACACCACTATTCGCTTTCCATTAAAAATTGCCAAAGCACAAACTCCACACAAAGAATCAATTATTCCAACTCAAATTGAAGAACGTTATTGTCCTGATAAAGAGTTAGAAGAGTTTCAAACTTATCATGCCATACATAATGTACTTTCTACTATTCCTAATGAACAAGGTGAAATTATTAAATTGGCATTCGGATTCGATGGAGACAAGCCAATGTCAATTAACAAGATATGTAAGAAATTAAATGTATCTAGATTAAATTGCATTAAAACTATCAATGACGCTCTTTTATTAATGAAAGAAAACATTAAAATATAAATAGCTTGCATTATCAATATGCGAGTTTCACTTAATTCTCTTTAAGGACGGATTATGCAAGATACTTTTACTTATTCTCAGGTTTTTGAAGCATCGACTGAATATTTTGGTGGAGATCAATTTTCAGCTAAAGTTTTTGTGGATAAATATGCTTTACAAGATTTAAGCGGAGCATATTTGGAACTGACTCCAGCCGATATGCATCATCGCTTAGCTAAAGAGTTTGCGCGTGTAGAATCTAAATATCCTAATCCTATGTCTGAAGAAGAGATATTTAATTTATTAGATCATTATAAATATATCGTTCCTCAAGGCAGTCCAATGTTTGGTATTGGCAATAATTATTATGTTCAATCATTGGGTAACTGTTTTGTTGTAGAATCACCTTATGATTCTTATGGGGGAATTCTTAAAACGGATCAAGAAATGGTGCAGCTGATGAAGCGCAGAGCTGGCGTTGGAACCGACATCGCCAATATTCGTCCAAAGGGATTGCCAACTAAAAATGCCGCAAAAACTACTGATGGTATTGCGGTTTTTATGGATAGATTTTCGAATACATGCCGAGAGGTCGCTCAGTTTGGAAGAAGGGGCGCACTAATGTTATCTAATCATATTAATCATCCAGAAATAGAAACATTTATAAATATAAAACAAGATAATAAAAGAGTAACAGGCGCAAACGTATCCGTTAGAATTACTGATAAGTTTATGAATGCAGTTAAAAATAAAGAAGATTTTACATTGCAATGGCCGGTAGAATCCGAAGAACCTAGCATAACTAAAGTTGTTAAAGCTAATGATATTTGGAACCAAATAATAGATTGTGCATGGGCATCGGCAGAACCCGGAATATTATTTTGGGATCATATAATTGATAATTCTCCGGCAGATATTTATGCCAAAGAGTATCCAAATTTTAAAACTCAAAGTACTAACCCATGCGGAGAATTACCTTTAGGATTAGATTCCTGCAGACTGCTTGTTGTCAATCTTTTATCTTTTGTTAAAAATCCATTTACTAAAAAAGCTAAATTTGATTATGAATTATACTCGGATGTATGTCAAAAAGCACAACGACTAATGGATGATCTTGTTGATTTAGAAATAGAAAAAATTGAAAGAATAATTGAAAAAATTAAAAATGATCCTGAACCAGAAGCTGTAAAACAAATTGAATTAAATATGTGGCAGCAATTTCTTAAATCTTGTATTATGGGTAGAAGAACCGGAACGGGTATAACTGCTTTAGGTGATTGTTTAGCTGCTTTGGGCATTAAATATGGATCTAAACAATCGATTGAAATGACAGATAACATTTATAAACAATTAATGATCAATGCTTATAAATCAAGTTGTATTATGGCTGGCGAACGTGGAGCTTTCCCAATTTTTAATAGCGTTATGGAAAAGGGGCATCCATTTATAACGCATGTTTTATCTCAAGATAAAGATTTAGAAAAATTGTATAAATCGCATGGTAGGAGAAATGTATCATTATTGACAACTGCTCCTACGGGATCTGTTTCTACACAGACCCAAACAACATCAGGTATCGAGCCCGTTTATATGTTATCCTATGTTAGACGTAAAAAAATTACACATAATGATAAGAGTGCTAGAGTTGATTTTGTCGATGCAATGGGTGATTCATGGCAAGAATTTACCGTATATCATCATGGCGTAAAGCAATGGATGGATATTACAGGAGAAACTGATATTACCAAGTCTCCTTATTATGGTGCTACATCAAATGAAATTGATTGGATCGCTTCCGTAGATTTACAGGCGGCTGCCCAACAACATATTGATCATAGTATTAGCAAAACATGTAATCTTCCTGAAAACGCTACTAAAGAATTAGTATCTCGGGTTTATATGAGAGCTTGGGAAAAGGGTTGTAAGGGTTTTACAGTTTATCGCGATAAATGTCGTAATGGTGTTTTGATCAGCGTCCCTACTGATAAAATTGTTGATGGTAGACCGTCAGATGTCGCTTTGTCTATGGCTCCTAAACGCCCTATTGAATTGCCTTGCGATATTAAAAAAGCAAAGATAAACGGTGAAGGTTGGACTATTTTTGTAGGTTTATTAAATGGTAAGCCTTATGAAATTTTCGGAGGTCTTTCTAAGTACATAGACATACCTAATAAATTCAAAATGGGAAAATTATCTAAAAATGGCAAGGTAGACGATCTAACTATTTACAATTTAATTCTTGGTGAAGGTGATGATCAAATGACCGTTAAAGATATTGCCAATGTTTTCGAGAATGGTAATTTTGGCGCTTTTACCAGAACTATTTCATTGGCTTTACGTCATGGAACTCCGGTACAATTTGTAGTTGAACAACTTCAAAAAGATAAGCACTCGGATATAACTTCTTTTTCTAAAGTAATTGCTCGTGTGTTAAAAAATTATATTGTCGATGGTACAACCTCAACCGCACAAAGAAAATGTCCTGCTTGCAATAAAGAAAATTCGTTTGCGTATCAAGAGAATTGTCTTACGTGTATGAGTTGTCAATATTCGAAATGTTCCTAATACTAAATAAAGAAAGATAAAATGATAACTAAATTTGATATTGGACAAATTATTCATATAGATAGAAAAAATCCATATTTTCTTGAAGGTAAAATAACTGCTATTGAAATTGATCGTGATACCGTAATTCGATATCATATTTCTTTTGGAACTAAAGATAAGCCAGCTTTTACAGTAGCTTGCGAAGAGGATGTTTATCTAAGTAAAAACGATATGTTGCAAAGTTCTTTATGGGCTACACAAATGGAATTATTTTGATAGATGTCAATTAATTTGCATAAGGTATAAGATGCAGGGCACGATACTGTTAAACTATAATGAAAATACGCGCGCAATTGAGGACGAAGAGCGCAGCCGTTTCTTGCGCAACTTTCTCGATCAATGCTTCGAGAACGCATCTAATATTGCCGAACAAATTTCTGCAATTTGGAATATCGACGGACCACTATCTGCCGATCAAAAAGTAAAATTAAGAGGTATTCTTACTACGTATGGAATTCAGGTTATAGACGATCTGGATGGTCATATGAAGATTTATTTGGAGAATGAGCTTCAAGCCGAATTTTTTAAACCAACCTATAAAATAAAGAGGGACTATTCTTTAATCGATCGTAAAAAGCAATTATTTTTGGAGATGGCCATATCGTGCTGGTCAGTATTCGATCCAGCAGAAGAACAAGAGACTGCATGAGAACAATTTTTGTATTAGATACGAGTGTTTTAATTTATGATCCATGTGCCTACAAACAATTTAAGAATAGTGATGTAATTCTTCCTATTGCAGTTTTAGGAGAATTAGATAAACTTAAAAAACAATCTGCTGAGGTCGGTCGAAACGCACGAGTTGCTATTAGAATGTTGGATGAAATTTGTACTAAAGGAGATATTAGTACTGGAATTCTTTTAGACGATGATATCTTACTTAAGATTGATGCTACATACATTGACTGTAATGAGCAGTTTCCTGGATTGGGTCCGGACGATTATCCCGATACTCATATTTTAGCTTGTGCATTATTAACTAAACAGGAACGACCGGGATGTGATGTTTGTTTAGTTTCTAATGATATTAATTTGCGTGTTAAGGCTATGGCTCGCGGTGTAAGAGCACAAGCTTATGAAGATAAACAAAAAAATATAAATGATCTTTATTCTGGCATGCAAACGATTATTAATGAAGATGCGGGGATGGAGCTGTTGGAACGCGGTCAAATTGATCCAACTGATTATGAGTTGGTGTTTTCCCCTAATGAATGTGTTATATTTCAATCAAGTGATAATATGGAAATATCATTGGGCAGAATGATTGATGAAAAAATTAAGGTAATAAAAGGCAATGTAAGACCTTGGGGACTTACAATGAGAAACAACGAACAATTGTTTTTAGCAGAGATGATTTTAGACCCAAGTGTTCATTTGGTGAGCGCTATTGGTCCGGCCGGAACAGGCAAGACCCTGGTCGCAATAGCAAGCGCCATAGAATTAGTTCTTTCAAAGAAGACTTATGAAAAGCTCATAATATATAAATCAATTCAGCCCGTTGGTAATGATATAGGCTACACCCCAGGTACGATCGCAGAAAAGCTCGCACCGTGGTTTCAAGCAATAGTTGATAATTTTGAATTTTTGTTCGGTAGTAAATCAGGTTCTGATTGGCGTTCTACATTGGAGCTTTATCAACGTAAAAATAAAATTTGTTTTGAAGCAATAACTTATATCAGAGGCCGATCGATTGCTAATAGTATTATTCTAGTGGAGGAATCGCAGAACTTAACAGCATCAGATCTAAAATCATTATGCACTAGAGTGGCGGCTGGTTCTAAGATAATTTTGTGTGGTGATCGTGACCAAATTGACAGTCCGCATTTAGATTCAATGGATAATGGATTAACGATAACGATACAAAAGTTTCAACACTCAAAGTTAGCGGGTCACATTGAATTATTGCACTGCGAACGTAGCCCGTTGGCCGAAGAAGCCTCAAAAATATTATAATTAAAAATAAATAGAAAAAGATAAAATCTGTCAAACTTTTGTTATAGATAAAGCGTCTGACAAAGACGTAATTAATTTTTAAGGAGAATTTTCATGAAAGATAAACGTAATTCACAACCAGTTGTTCAAGCAGTTGATTCAAATTTAGTTCAGCCAACATTTGATGTTCCATCAACATTAGTTGAAGCTAACGCTCCAGTCGCAGCAGCTCCTTTACCAAAACTTTCTGATTTAGATAAAATGGCATTAGATCTAGCCAAGGAAAAACGAAAGACAGTTTTGGCGGAAGCCAAAACTTCCATTGCTCTCAACGATAGTGCTGAGCTCGCATTCAAGTATGTCGTTCTTCAACTTTATTTTAAATATAATTTATCCAGCTCTGATGCAATAAATGAAAATGGTGAGATTATTATTGGCGGTGCAGTTGAACAGTCAGCCCAAACAAAATAAATGACCTTTGATTTTTCCGAACTAACCAATCTAATAGAGGTTAGAAAGTTCGTTGTCAATTCAACTGGAATTTCAACTATCACCAGGGAGCAGGTGAGCCTGCTCAATGGACTTCAACTTTTATTGGATAATAAGATAATTGCTATTTTAGCGGGAGCTGACTTCAAGGAATATATTGGGTATGCTGATGTTCAAGAGGCCAAGCAACGTGCTCGTGAAATTACTAGCATATATTCAGGGTTGCCCAAAAACAAATAAGAAAGTGCAAGATGAAATTGAATGCTGCAAAGGGAGCTTTCGCCGAAAGTAGTTTGATTACTCTGAAAGACGAGAATTGGCTTACTAATCAAAGAGTGGCCGGTCGAGTAGCGGCTGGCGCTCTTTCTCTTTTGGAGAATGAAGTAAAGCAAGGGACAAATAAATCTCTATTAGAATTGGATAAGTTAGCCGAAACTTATATAAGGGATAATGGTTGTACGCCTACGTTTTTGCTGTATAAGGGATTTCCGAATAGTGTGTGTATGTCAATAGGCAATATAAAAACTAAAACTAATATGCTTGTGCACGGAATACCCACAAACATAAAACTAGAACAAGGAATGAAATTTTCGGCAGATTTAGGAACAACATTTAATGGTGCTATTGCAGATACGGCATTAACTTGCGTATTTGGCGAAGCATCTGTTAAACAAGCGCAGATAATTAAAGATACCGAAGAAGCGCTTATGCGTGGAATTCAGGCAATTAAAATTGGAAGTAGACTTGGCGTTATAGGAAAAGCAATATATAAGTTTGGTAGTAGTAAAGGTTATGGAGTTATTAATAATTATGGCGGCCACGGCTTGGACTTAAATTGCCCGCATTCTCAGCCTTTCGTAGCGAACCGATCAACTGAAAATGATGGACCAAGATTGGCTATGGGCGAAACATTAGCGATCGAACCGATGTTAACTTCTGGATCCGTAAAGACACATGTAGATGCGGATGGATGGACTGTACATTCTGAGGCGGAGTATTCGGCACATTTCGAACATACTATTTTTATTAAAAATAATGGAGATATTGAATTAATTACAGATAGAGAAAATTTATGATAAGAAAATATAAAACAGTTAAAGATTTATTACCACATATATCTGAAATATATGCAGATTATTTAGTATGTAGCTCTTTAGAAGAGACAGCTATTAAATATGATACTGTCAATTATATTTTACGAAAATTATTTGTTAATAATGGATTAAAAACTGTCCGTGGTTATTTAAAATATAAATGTAATGATAATTTTTTTAGTAATGAAAATGAAAAAAGTTTTTATTGGGCCGGATTTATTGCGGCAGATGGCTGTGTAAGAAAATCATCTAAAAATAGCAGGGTTTTAATTCTAAGATTAGCTGATAAAGATGCTGAACATGTGACAAAATTTAAAAACGATTTGAATAGTGATTCACCAATTTTTAAACGATTTTTTACTGATAAAACTCCGCAACATAGCATACAAATAACATCTTCAAAAATATATAATGATTTAGCAAGATTTAATATAGTTCCAAGAAAAACTTTAATATATAAATTTCCAAAATGGCTTATTAATCATCCATTAATGCATCATTTTTTGAGAGGATATATTGATGGTGATGGATGTTTTAGATCAAGGTTGCGTGGTAAATGTAAAAAATTACATGTATTTATGTCATTACGTGGGACAGAATCTTTCTTAACAAGCGTTCAATTTATTTTTGAAAACATTGTTAAATTAAACAATAAAATATCAATAGTGTTTGATTGTAAAGTTGGAAAAATAGAATATGGTGGCAATCCCGCAACATCAAAAATCACAGAATTTTTATATAAAGATGCTACTATTTTTCTCCAACGCAAATATGAAATAGCCAAAAAATCTTTGGAAATTATCACCGACAGAACTACCCTATGAGCTGGCTAATCAAAAATTGTTTCTTTGATAGCACCAACGATGGCGCAGAGTGTTATATGCGCAAAGACAACATTCAAATACTTGCAACTGATGATTATTTTTTAATGTTGCCAGATTTTGATACAGTTTCTGAGTTTTTATTAAAAACTCAAAGAGACCAAGTAATAGATGATTGTGAATTCAAAATCACTTCAATGAACTTATTTAATGGCCGTGTGTTACATACAAATGATGATAATATAGTAATTACACTTGGCTCATTAGTGATGATTTTTGAGCAAGCAGGATCGAGTCCACATTTTATCTGGCAAAATATTGCAATTCCTGATGTTGCAGGACTTAAGCTATATATTGAGCGATTTGAAAAACTTAAAGCGTTTTTGTGAGAGGTTAAAATGTCAAAAATTATTTTCGATGATAAATCTTCAATAGAATGTAATAAATCAGATAATCCAGGTAAAATTGTAATCACTATAGCCGCTGTGGATCAGACTGATAAGTTAAAACGAATTAATAATTCTTGCGAATTGACTGTTGAAGAGTTTCAACAATTAATTGCAGGGATATTATGAAAGTTTGGCTGAGTGCTGCGCACGCTTGCGGTAAAACGACTCTTGTAAATTATATTGCTAAAAAATATAATCTTCCAATTATTCCAGAAACCGCCAGACAAATTCTAGCTCAAAATGAGTTGAAAATTGATGAATTACGTTGTAATCTTGATGTTGTCGACAAATATCAAACGGATGTATTTAACAGGCAATTATTGGAAGAACAAAAGCATCCTTCATTTGTTGCGGATCGCAGTCTAATAGATATTCTAGCGTATTCGGGTCAGCACTCACGAATTTTACCGGAGCTAATGAAGCGCTCCGAGCTTCAGCCTTACATCGATAGTTTA
>Ga0302224_10000972_pt1 | contig 12926 bp, 2 predicted proteins | sample II_Palsa_E3_1_FD_193520 | JGI IMG/M metagenome (GOLD analysis project Ga0302224, IMG submission 193520) | Peat permafrost microbial communities from Stordalen Mire near Abisko, Sweden - II_Palsa_E3_1 | ecosystem: Environmental > Terrestrial > Soil > Palsa > Peat permafrost | place: Sweden... | reverse complement strand
ATTTATTAAAAACTTAATATTATAAATTTAAAAAATATTTTATTAATAAATCTTTATTAATATAAAATATATTTTAAATTAAATATAAGATTATAAAATATAAAATAATAAAAATAATTATTATTATATTAAAAATATTAATTAAATAAAATTATTTTTAAAGAACTCGAATATAATTTCTTTAAAAAAATTATAATTATTAATAAAGAATTTTTTAATTAAAATATTTAAATAATTTTTATAAATAAATTTAATATTATTATAATTAAAAAATATTAAATTATTTTTAATTATCGGAATATTAAAAAAAAATTTAAAATATTTTATTATATTATTATTAAAAATTTATAATTATTTTTTTTATTTAAAATATTATTATTATTAATATAATATAAAATATATTTATTCGTTTATTAAAATTTTTTTTTTATTAATATTTATTTATATTTTTAATTATTAAATATAAATAACTTTAATTTATTTATATATTATAAAATTTAATTATAATATTATTTTTAATAAATAAACTTATATATATTATTTTTAAATTTATTTTAAAATCTAAATAAATAAAAATTAAAGATTATAATAATTTAAAATTCTTATTATTTTTTATTAATTTTTAAAAAAAATTATTAAGAATTTATTTTTATATAAATAATATTTTCTTTAATTAAAATAAATTTAAAGAAGTTTATAAGTTTCTTAAATAATAATTTTTTTTATATTTATTTTAATTATAGTTTAAATTTTTTTTTAAAAAAAACTTAAATTTTTTATATAAATAAGATTATTACTTTAAAAATTATTTATAAAGTTAAAAATATTATATAAATTAAATTTAATAAATCTAAAAAATTTATAAATTTCTTATTTTAAAAAATCTTATAAAAATATATAAATTTATTAAAATTATAAGAATTATTTATTATTAAATTTAATTTTTTTTTAAATTATATTAATTATTTTTTTATTTAATAAAAAATATTAAATAAAAATAAAAAAATTTAAAATAATTATTATTTAAGATTATATAAAAAAAATTATTATAATTAATATATATAATTAAAATTATTTATATTTTATAAATATATATTTTAATATTAATTTTTATATTATAAATTATTTAATTATATAATAATAAAATAAAATAAAAATTTTTATTTTATATAATTTATTTTTATTTATAAAATTTTAACGAAATTATAAGATTTATAAAAGAGAATTCTTAATAATAATTAAGTTTTTAAAAAAATATAAATATATATTTTAAGATTTTTAAATAAATATTATTTAAATAAATTATAAATTTATTATATTTTTTTTTTAATATTTTTATTTAAAAGAAATTTATATTTATTAAATATATAAATTTCAAAATCTTAATATTAAAATTTTATATATTTTTAATAAAAAAAATAAAATTATTAATATATTTTTTTATATAATTTTTTTAAATAAAAATTATAATAATAATTTTTTAAAATTTAAATATTTTTTTAAGAATATTAAAAGATTTTATTAAATTTAAAAGAATAAAAAAAAAATATAAATCTTTATTTAAAGATTAAAAAAAATCTTTAAATAATAAAAAACTTTAAAAATTAATAAATATTTTCTTTAAAAAATATATTAGTTTTAAAGATATTAATTAAGTTTTTTTAATTTTTTTTATATTAAAATAATAAAGTTTAATTATATATTAAAAATAATTAAAAAAAAATTATATTTTATTTATTAAAATTAAAAAATATTTTAATTTTTTTTAATATTAAAATATTATTAAATATTTTAATAAAGACTTTATAAATCCGGCTTTAAATTTTATTTAAAGAATTACTTTAATTAAAAAAAATTTATTATTTTATTTAAAGAAAAAAAAACTTTAATATAAATATTATAAAAAATTATAATTATATATTATAAAATTTAAAATAATAAAAATTATATTTAAGACTTATAATAAATATAATTATTTTATATTAATTATTATTCTTTAAAAATTTAAAGATTATTATTAAACTTATATAATAATTAATATTATAAATTATATTAAAGAATATTTATTTTATATAAGATTTAAATTAGTTTAATATTTTTAAATCTTATAAAATATAATTATAAATATTTTTATATAACTTTAAAAAATTAACTTTATTAAAAAAAATTTAAAATATAATAAAATATTATAATAATATATTTTAGTTATAATTAATTATTTTTTTTAATTTATTTAAATATTTTTTTATATTATAAATAATTAAATAAAAATTATTTATTATTTAATTATATTATTTAAATAAAAAAAAATTTATTAAGTTTTATATAAATCTTAATTTTTATTTTAATAAAGTTATTAAAGTTTTTATTTATAAAAAAAATATTTTTTAAATTCTTTTATTTATAATAATAAAATAAATTATAAGAATAATAAAAAAAATTAATAATATTTTATAAAGAATTTTAAATAAAATAAAAAAAATTTATTTATTTATAAAATAATTTTAGAAATTAATTCTTAAATTTAATTAATAAAAAATTATTTATTTAAATTATTTTTTATTTAAAATTTATTAAAGAATTTAATTTAATAAAATCTTAAAAAAAGATTTTTTTTTATTATTAAGTTTTATTTTTTAAAGTTATTTAAATTTTAAAAATTATAATATAATATATTTTAAAAAAAAAATTAATAAAAAAGTCTTATATTATAATATTTTTTAAAAATTATAAAAATTTAAAAATATATATATTAAGTTTTTAAATATTAAAAGGAATTTTAAAAAATTAAATATAATTAAAATATTTATAAAAAGTTATTTATTTTTAAATAATTTATTATACTTTATAATTATAAAATTATTAAAAAAAAAATTATTTATAATTTTAAGATATAAAAAAAATATAAAAAAATATATTTATTAAAATAAATTTATAAAATTTTAATTAAGAATATTTTTTATAAAAATTATTTAAAATAATTTAAATTTTAAAAAAATTATTTTATTAATAGTTTAAAATAATCTTTATTAATTTATTAAAATATATAATATAAAATAAAAATATATAAACTTTTTTAAAATTTTAAATTTATTTTAAAAATTTATAATATTTATTAAATTTTTTTTTTAAAAAATTTCGAGAATATAATTTATAAAAAAATATAAAATTATAAAAAATAATATTAATATAAATAAAAATAAAAAATATTAAATAAAGAATAAAGTTTAAATTTATAAGTTTAAAATATAAAAATAAAATCACGAAGTTATAAATTAATTTAATATTATAAAATTATAATTTTTATAAAAAAAAAAATATTTATTTATTTATATAAGTATAAGTTTAAGTTTATATTATTAAGTTTATTTTAATTTATATTTAAATTATTTTTTATATATATATTATTTTTATTTTAAAATTTTTATTTATTTTAATTATTATTTTATATTAATCTTTTTAACGAAAAGTCGATTATCTTAATCTTAATTCTTTATAATCTTTTTTTAAATAATTATATTATAATATCTTTAACTTTATATTATATTTTTTTAATTTTTTTATTATAATTTATAAAAACAAAATTTATTTTTAATTAAAATTAAAAAAATTTTATATAAAAAAAAGAAAATTTTTTTAATTTTTAATTATAATAAAGTTTATTTATTATTTATTTTTTATTATAAATTATTTTATTTTATTTATTATAAATCAAAAAAAAAATAATAAAATAAATATTATAAAAATATAATTTAAATAATTTAAATCCCGAATTAAATAATTTAAATAATATATTTTTAAAATCAGAAAGTAATAAAAAAAATATTTAATAAATAATATAAAAGATTTTAAATTAAATTATAAAAATAATTTTTTTTAAAAAAAAATATTAAAGATAAAAAAAAAAAAAAAAAATTAACTTTAAAGTAATAAATTTAAAGTTAAGAAAATAAATTCTAAATAAATAATTTAATTTTTTAAACTTTATAATTTTAAAATTAATAACTTTAATATTATTATAATATTCGGAATTAATAAATAAAAAAAATTTAATAAAGAATTAATAAAAAAAAATTTAAAAATTTAATTTAATAATTTTATTATAAAAATATATAAATTAAAATTAAAATTAAAATATATTATTTATATATATATTTATTATTATATAATTATATTTAATTTAACTAATAACTTTATAATTATAAAATTATATAAAAAAGATTTATTTTTTAAACTTAATAAAAAATTAATATAAATTTTTTTTAAAAAAATTTTAATTAAAAAATTTTAAATTTTAAATTAAATTAAAAATTCTTTAAATAAATTATTAAAAAAATAAATAAAAAATTTTTTCTTTAAGTATTATAAATAAAATATTAATTAAAAATTTTTTTTTATAATTTATAAATTAAAGAAATTAATAAAAATTATTTTTAAAATAATTAAAAAAATATTAAAGTTATTAAATATTTTTAAAAAAATTAAAAAATTAAATAATCTTATAAGTCTTTAAAGTTATTTAAAAATATTTTTTAATATTATAAAAAAGTATAAAGTTAAGATTATTTTCTTTAAAAAAAAAAAATAAGATTTTAAATAAACTTAATAAAAAATTTAAAAAAAATAATAAAGATTTAAGTTTAAAAAATCACGAATATTTTAAAAAATATTTTTATTTAAAGTCTTTAAAGAATCTTGATTTAAAGTCGACTAAAATTTATATTAAAATATTATTAAAAACTTTAAAAAATTAATCTTTAATAATTAATTTTTTTAATTTAAAAAAAAATATATTATATTAATAAATTTAATATATAAAAATTAATTATTAAATATTTTATTTATAAATCTACGAAAATATTATATTTATAAAGAAGTAAAAATAAAAATATTATTAAAAAAAAAAGTTTTAAAGAATTTTTTTTTTAACTTTAATAATTATTAATATTTTAATTTTTTTTTTAAAACTTATTAAAAAGTTTAAAAATTATTTTTATAAGAATTTTTAATTTATATTTTATTAAAAATCTAATTAATCTTTAATCTTAAATTTATTTATTTTAAAGTTAATAATAAAGATATAAAATTCTTTAAAAAAAAAAAATTATAAAAAAGATTAAAAAAAAAAATTATTTTTTTAAATTTAAAGTTTTATAATCTTAATAATATAAAATAACTTTAAATATATTTAAATCTTTAATTTTATAAAGTTTTTTTTATAAAATAAAACTTAAAAAAATATTTAATTTTTTAAAGTATTATTTTAAAATTTAATTATTAAAAACTAGTTTTTTTAAATTATACTTTAAATAATTAAAAAAAAAACTAATATTAAAAAATAAAATCTTAAACGAGATATTTTTTAAAATAATTATTTTTAAAATAAATATAAATATAATAAAAAAAAATTTTATTTAATTTTAATTAATAAAAAAAAAATTTTTATTTTTTTTTTAAAAAATAAAAATATAAATAAATAATAAAAAAAATAATAAAAAATTTATATTATAAAATAAAAAATAATATTAAAGAATTTTTACTTTATATTATAAAATAAAAAAATAATATTAAAGAATTTTTATTTTATATTATAAAATAAAAAAAAATAAAAATTTATTATATTATAAACAAAAATATATTTATCTTAAAAATATAATTATTAAATAAAAATATTATAAATTATTTTATTATTATAAAAGTACGATAAATATAAAAAAAAATAAAAAAAAAATAATACTTTAAATAATTAAAAACTTATATATTTATTCTTAAGTTAATATTTTTTTAATTTTATATTATTTTTTATTTAATTATTTTTTATATTCGCTTATAGTTTCTTTATTTAATTATAAATATAAAAAAAATTAATTACTTTAAAGAAATAAAAAAATAAATTATAAAAGAAAAAAATTTATTTATAAATATTAAAAAATATAAAATTCCGAATATAAAAAATATTAGTTATAAGTATAAAAGAAATTAATTATAAATAAGTATAAGATAAATTAATTATAAGCGGAAAAAAATATTAAATATATATATAATAATAAAATTAAATTATATATTATTTAAAAAATTATTTATATATAAAAAAAAAATTAAATTATAAATATTATTAATATTATAATAATTAAAAAAAATATATAATTTAATAAAATCTAATTATATTAAAAATATTAAATTATAAAAAAAAAATAAAAAAATAAAAAAATAAAAAAATTAAATAAAAATAATAAAATAATTATTATATTAATATAAGTTAATAAAACTAAACTTAAACTAATTATATAATTAATATTTTTAATTAATGTTATTATAAATATAATAAAATAAAAAATTTATTTTATTTAATTTATAATATATTTTTAATATATTTTTTTAATATTTAAAAAAAAATTTATATTATTAATTTTTATATATTTTAATTTCTTAAAATAAAATAATATAATTATAATTTAAAAACTAAAGACTTAAATATAAAAATTAAGTATAAAAGATTTTAGTTATTAAATATTACTTAGATAGTTTATTTTTAATAATGGAGGTTTTGGGAATGACCCGTAATGGTGTCTTGAAGAAAAGTTGATTAAGCTATAATGCGGAAGTTACATTCTTTCGATCCAGCTAGCGCAAGTATAGAATGGAAAGTCCCCCACAATTACTAAGCCACACCCTACATTGGCCCCTCCTTATCGGCCACATGGAACGATAACGCAAGAAAGGGCCGACCCGATTGTCCGCTTTAAGATTAAGATAATTTCTTACCGAATTGCCGTTATCGTCGTTACTAGGATCAGAATCGCTGTGCCCAAACTAAGGTACCACTATCGCTGCTTGATAGCCATACCACGCTTGGGTTTGCTTTGCTGCAGTCCGGTCCCAGCTATATAACCCCGTTCTACTAAGCGAGGCACGGGGTAAGGTATGCCAGCTGGAGCCCGGGACAGGTGTTCTCGATAGGGGTCTCAAATGAAATTCGTGCATGCATAGCATCTTGATGTGTTAGCAACACAGTCTTAATAGAAACGAGTGCGCCTCTGATCGGAAGCCTTATCTAAGCAATAGGAGTATTAATATATATACTATCTTACAGACACTTTGAAGCCATCATCTAAACATAATTCCTAGAAAGCCTAGCAATTGAATTACGCGGGAAATTACAAAGAAAGTAGCAAAGTCTAAGAAATTCGGTCAGTTATAAGATAATTCTACTGACACTTTGGATTCCTTTTAACGACTTTACAGAATACTATGTGTGAAGAACTCATTTCTCGTACCAAACACCGTTGTAATCATGTGGTTAATCAAAGTAAAACTCTTAAAGAGTATAAGAATTATAAGGATTGCAATACGATAAAGCATACTTTGTACCTTAAGCAGACGACAAAGAAGGACCTGTATGCAGATTATGTTGAAAATAAGCTTTAAGTCAAAGATGAAGATGGAGTTTGGAAAAAGGCATAGCGCCAAATTCTCCACCCCAGCTAAGGTCGGTTCACTAGTCTTGCCTATTACGCACTCTCTAAGATAAATTTTACAAGCGACAAAATAAAGATATTACCGCCTGAATTTCTACAATGCATTTGCTTTGATGCTTCTCTCCTATAATTAATCCTATGGCTATAGCCAAGGAACTATTACGAGACATGCCGACCCTTACAGAGCTCTGCAAGGGAGCCACCAGCATTATATACAAAGTGAATTCCCTTATCGTAATGAAGTGTCCAACTATTGAAAGTCACACGGATTTCGTCAAAGAGAATCAAATTTTCGATATCCTAGCGCAACACCCACCTTGCCCTAAACTTGTGGCCAGTTTCCTGCACTTCGAAAATAGCAATTTCCTAGAATATATACCTGGATTCTCTCTCTCCGAACGCTTGCAACGTCATCAGATCAAAGACCCGAAATCTACTCGGGTCTTATCAATACAACGCCTCGAGCCACTTTCGTTGCGCAAGACATGGATGAAAGCATTGGCTAAAAATATTGCTTGGCTCAAATCGCTTGGACTTGCTCACGGTAATCTAAAACCTAAGAATATTTTGGTTGACAAACAAAATCGTGTCAAGATTAAGGATTTCGATTGTACAAATTTCATCGGTTCAAAATTCGAAGCATGTATACCTCCATATAGACGGCTCCTCGGTAGCGAAGCTGGGTTAAAAGAAGGAACTGCAAGCAAGCTTAAAGCTCGTACGAAACAATTCGCTCTTGGCTCCTTATTCTATTACATCAACTACGGAGTTGAGGTTTATAATGATCAAGACTTTAGCGAAGATCATAGCCTAGTTATTGTCGAGTAGCTGCAGCGAATAGTGTTTCCCAAACTCAACAGCAACTCTGTGTTGGACTCTATTATTGAAGGTTGCTGGTACGGTAGATTCCAATCGATTGCCGCGCTATCCGAAACTATCTTGCAGCAGTGTAACTTAAGAAACTATTCCTCCAAAACCATGTCACTAGAGGAATTCGCAGTACGGCGGGCGTACTGTTTGCAGCTCGTTAAAGGAGGCATTCTTAATGCTTCGTCAAATGTAGCTTAGATTAAAGGCTGGACAAGACACTTGTATAGTTTCCGATAACCAAGACATTTTAGGGTCCTTTAATCCTAAGACTTAATAAAGGAGCCCTATGCACTATTAAGAAGCGAGAAACTATATGGTATTTAATAAGAATAAGAGAAGAGGTTGGATTCTTATAAATTAAATTATAATTACTTTAAGATATAAAATTATAAAGATTTAATTTAATTTAATATTATTAAACTATAATATATAATAAAATAAATTTAAATTAACTAAAATTAATATTTTTATTAATTTAAAATATTTTAAATAAAATAAATATTATATAATTATATATAATTATATTTTATATATTTTATTATTAAAATATTAATTAATAAAAAAAATTATTTAAGTTTTAAAAATTATTTATAATTTTAAAAATTTTAATAAATTAAATAAATTAATAATTAATATTTTTATAATATTATTTTTTTTATTTTTTATATTAATTTATTTTATAATATTAAAATTATATAATAAATATATTAAATATAATTTAAAAAATTATTAAATTAAAAATTATTTTTTTAATTTTATATATTTTTTTTAAAGATAAAATAATAATAATCTTAATAATAATTTTAATAATAATTTTAATAATAATTTTAAACTAAATAATTTTTATAATATTTTAAAAAAAAATTAAAAATTATAAATTATAAAATATAAAATATAATATTAAATATATTTAAAAAAAAAATTATTTTATTAATTATATAATTTAATAATTATAAAAAAAATTATTATATTAAAATATATTTAAAAATTTTAAATCTTATTATTATATAATTTTTTATAATATTAAAATAAAAAATATTTAAAAAAAATATTATATATTAATTATATAAAAATAATAAAAATTTTATTATTTAATTTTTTATTTAATAAATATAATTTAAAAAATTTAATATTATTTTATATAAAATAAAAATATTATAAGATTTTATTATAAACTTAATATATATATAAATAATATTAATCGTGGTTTTTACTTAATGACTAGAGCAGCACTGGGCTGTTTTATATTTGGCTGCTTTATAAGTTTTAAGGATATTAGAAAAAGGAATCAGGTTGCGAAAGCTTAGGTTTTGGAGGGCCTAGTTAATGACGAAATGATTTTGGGAAAAGGCTGAGGTAGATGCCCAAGACTAGTTATTATTATATTCTAGTTTACGAACTGCCTTTTATACATAAGACAGGAGAAAAGGGTCCCGCGAGGTATATGCTACGGATAGGGACATATAAGCAACTTTGGTTGGAATAAATTAATCGTATGAAATAAGACATTTCCCTCCAAAATCTAAACATAATTAACCCATCCTGATCCCACACTCATTCAATCTCAGTTCACGTATTATAAGGAGACTATTCCTCAGCCCAGTTGGATCATTCACCTCCTTTTCTCTCTTGAACTCCAGAAAGAAAGCCTCAAAGCATTTCTCTGTTATTGAACTTAACACTCTTTCTTCTTTTCTTTCCACTTGCGCCTCTTTCCTCGTCTCGTCAAACAAAGGCAGAAGTATAGTCCTGCAGTAAGCAAACAAAGCCTCAATGTGCCTCGGCGTGATGGCTTTCTTGTCCGCTCTCACAATAACCACAGAACCAACCTGGTGAGCCCACTCGAATGGCGCCAACCCCCAGTTTGCATGTTGAGAGTCTACATGCAGGTACAGATATTTTAGGATTTTCGAAGTTGTTTCGGCTCGAGGCTTGGGCGGCCTTCCGAGATTGAGGAGTTGGATATTTCCTCACGAATAGTTCGAGCCCCAGCAGCTTGGGAATTTGTGGACCTTCGCCATGAATGAAGACCGGGTGGTCGATCGGAACACTGACCGGTATGAATCTCTCCACCCTATCGACATCCATGTCCCTTTGACAATTGACCTTGACACCTTGAACTTTGTTTCCAGGAATCTGCGGTGGGGGAAAGCTCGTGGTGGGTGGATTTAGGTATGATACGAAGAAATCGAATGCTACTCTCAGGTCTGCAGCTGTCACATCCTGGTAGAAGTTTTGCTCGGGATCTGTGCCTAGTTGGTTCATAATCACTATTGGACCCCTCCAGTTGGTGGCTGCGAGTCCTCTGGAGGTGGATGCAATGCAGTTGTTGGATTTCGAGCCATCAAAGCCGGCGGCTTCCCTATAGAAGATGACGACTGCGTGGTCGTGGTCAAAACCAAGATACTGGTCTTTTGTGATGACTTTCGAGCCGACGTAAGAGTTATCGTTGTCAAGAAATGCGCTGGCCATAGGTTGTTCGTATTTAGCGAATTGGTCCTTGATTTGTTCTTCGCAAGGAATCCAAATGAGTTCTGAAACTCTTAAAGTTACTAGGAAGAGAAATCCTAGCCGGTGTAGAGCTGTTGCGCCTGATGGAAGGGAAGTGAAGCTGTTGCAAACAGTTTTATAAAGTGGCCAATCGGTTTGCTGGCATTCGAGGGAGCAATATGCTGCTAATCTGCATGCAGTGCAAGCCCTTGCGGGATATTTATTGCAAATTGTGCAAGTATCATGAATCAATTTTCTCTTTCTTGTGCGTCGCATGTGGTTAGTAAGTTTGCTGCTCTTGCTCAGGCGCTAATTACCCTCAACTCACCTCGCCAGCTCGCTTGAGGTACCTGAGCAACCTGAATAGACCCTGATCAGTCCCTGAGTAACCTGAGCAATAACCCCCTAACTAATAACACTAGATGTTAGTTTAGGGTCTTATTATATCATTTTTATTATGTTTTAAAAATCATTCCGGGGGTGGCGGTGTCCTCTCCCATTCGCGCCCATCTTCACCTACATCTCACGGACTAGCTTAGGCAGATTCAACTTCTCGTCAGCCCCGCAATGCGCTGTGTTTCCTTTGGTGGCTCAGCAAGCACAGAGCAGATTCATTGTCATCCCTTAGTCAGCGGCCACCCACGCGATTATAATGACCATGACCATTAGCCCAACACGCGATCATACTTTTCTGTATAACTAGCTGCCTCCCTGCGAAGACAGAAAGAAAACACAAACAATACGATTCATACTTGCATTGTGTGGTAAAGCCTCTCGCAGTCACTCTCGACAGTTTTATGACCATGGATCCTCTGACTGCACTCAGCCTTGCCAGCTCTGTGGCACAACTGCTTGACTTTGGAGCAAAGGTCTATAGAGAGACCCAAGAAATTATCAGGACAGGTTCAACCGACTCAGTAAAGCACCTGAATCTGCTCTCTATGGATTTGGAGAAGATCAATACGGGGCTGCTGAAACGCTACAAACCCCTGGAAACACGTGCTCTCACGGATGAGGAGAGCGGGCTTGTCGATGTAGCCCGACAGTGCAGGGAAGTCTCACAGGAGATATTAGACTGCACTCAATCTTTGATCTCTGACGACGAATTCAAGAGCACAAATACCAAGAAGACTGGCTATCGCCATATCGCCGACGAGAGATGCGAGGCTGAGCATAAGCACGAGGATGTTAACACCCAAGACATAGCGGGCCTAGCTGCTAAGAAAGAGCTCAATGATCAGGCAAAGCAAGCAGAGACGGATAAATGCCTCTATGCCGAACCGGAATCCAACGGAGTTCTTATTAAGGACCGTAGTCCTGAAGCGATTATTGATGACCGTCCTGGTTCCAAAACTGCAAAAAATAAGCAAAAGTTTAAAAGCGGATGGAAAAGAGGGAAGATCTCGTTCAAGACAATTTGGAACAAACATAGGTTGGACGACCTGGGAGGCCGGCATGTGGAATATCGGGCTCAACTAACTCTCCGTCTCTTGGTCGTTCTTAACGCCTATCAAGCGCAGCAATCAACTACCCTTAGCGAAGTACGAAGCAAGAGCGATGAAATTATCGAGGCACTTGCCATTCATTCCCGCAATCAAGTTGCAAACTCGGAGGCTGTGGTTGCAATCCTTACTCCTCGCGACGGTTCATCAAGCATCGTTGTCCACAATTCCGGATCTGAGTCATCTGTCAAAAGTCGTTGTCGCGCTGTGGCAGACGACAAGTGGACTCAATATGAAGAGTCAACAATTTTCACCAATTCAGGAGAGGAATACCCGCCCAATTTCTCGACGCAAGCAACCAGGGACTGCGGCAGCTTTATTTTAGATGCCTTGCACTTTCGTGGGATTCACCAGAGACAGGAATCAATCCCAATTGCCCACAAGCATACCTTCGATTGGGTATTGGAGCCAACTCATGGCAATGCCTGGGATAGCCTCCTCGATTGGTTAGAAAAGGGAACTGGTTGTTACTGGGTGTCAGGCAAAGCAGGCTCCGGCAAATCATCCCTCATCAAGTTTCTCCTCAGCGACAAGAGGCTGCACGACGCGCTCCGAAAATGGTCTCGCTCTGAAGCTCGCTCCCAGC
>Ga0302224_10000945_pt1 | contig 13209 bp, 10 predicted proteins | sample II_Palsa_E3_1_FD_193520 | JGI IMG/M metagenome (GOLD analysis project Ga0302224, IMG submission 193520) | Peat permafrost microbial communities from Stordalen Mire near Abisko, Sweden - II_Palsa_E3_1 | ecosystem: Environmental > Terrestrial > Soil > Palsa > Peat permafrost | place: Sweden... | reverse complement strand
CCGGATCGGGTCCAGGATCCCGGTGTTCCTGCCGCAGAGGATCACGCCCGAGCTGTGCGAGATCTTCAAGAGGTACGGCCCGGTCTGGATGAGCATCCACGTCAACCATCCCAAGGAATGCACGGCTGAGCTCAAGGCGGCCTGCGAGCGGCTGTCCTTTGCCGGTGTCCCGCTCGGCAACCAGAGCGTGCTCCTGAAGGGCGTGAACGACGACGCCGAGGTGATGAAGGCCCTGGTGCACCGCCTCCTCAGGATGCGCGTCCGCCCGTACTACCTCTACCAGATGGACCTCATCACCGGCGGGAGCCACTTCAGAGTGGATGTGCGCAAGGGCATCGAGATCATCCGAGCGCTCCGCGGCAACACGACCGGCTATGCGGTTCCCCAGTATGCGATCGACGCTCCCGGGGGGGGCGGCAAGGTCCCGGTCAACCCGGAGTACGTGGAGAGCATCAATGACGACGAGGTCGTTTTCCGCAATTACGAGGGCAAGCTGTTCCGCTACCCGCTCAAAAAAGCGCCGGGAGCGCCCGCGGACGGGGCGATCCCGTTCACGGAAGTCCCGATCGTCGTCTATTAGACATTATCTTACAACACGTTAGGATAGGTTGTAAAAACTTTCCGGTTTTGCCGGAAATATTGAATGTTTTGCCCCAGGGCGCGTCTTACTCCGCGTAGTCAGCACTGTTCGCAAGAACGGTGAAAGTTTGTAGCTCTTACGGTTTGCTTGGTGTTAGGTCACACGGGCCGCTTCGCAAGGAGCGGCTCTTGTGTTTACAGGGTGTAAGAATCGCCGCGGCGGCCCGGCCTGGGGCCCGCGGGATCCGCCGGGCGCTTGCGCCGACTCCGGCTCCGGGGAAGCATGGGCACAGCCCATGACCCTCGCCACGAACAGGATGATCGCCCTCTGCATCGTCGCGCACGCCGCCTTCGCCCTGCTTGGAGCCTACTGGCTCTACATCAACATCGTCGTCCTCCTGGTCTCGATATGCCTCTGGCCCTTCTGGTGGGCCGTTCTGGGATTCAAGGAGCTGCGCACCGGCCGCATCTGCTGGAGCCTTGCGGCGGGCACGGTCATCTACCTGCCGTCGCTCCGCATCATCTACCTGATGGTGTCCTTCGCCCAGGGAAAGTCGCCCTGAGGCCAACGGACGAGGCGGCCGCCGGATCCCGGGCCTAGAACCAGGCTCTCTCGCCCTTCGTGTAGGGGACGTCGCCGTGGTAGGCGCCGGGCACCTCGACGTAGCGCACCGCCTTCGTGCAGCCGATCTCCGACGAGAAATAGCCCAGCACCGTCAGCTCCTTCATCATCCTGAAGTAGTGCACGGGGTCGTCCTTGGCCTTCTTGGCGTACTGGGCCCGCTGCTCCGCCTCCAGGGCGTTCGCAAGCGCGGTCCGCTCGGCGGGCGCGCATTCCATGAAGGTTTTCCCGTTCATGGCCCTCGAGGCCGCGTCGATCTTCTGCAGCCCCTCCATGAAGACGGCGTGCTGCTTGTCGTTGTAGCAGTCGGCCACCATCATCGTGATGAACGCGCCGATGTGCACGGCCTTCGCGCCGGGGATGTCGGTCTCGGGTATGATTGTGTCGCCGATCTCGTCGAGGAGCGCCCGGTCGTCCTCCGTGAATCCCGCGGCGGTTTTGCCGGGTATCGTCTGCCCGCTCAGGAGGATCTCCGAGCCGACCATCGCGCCGCCCATGAGCAGGGCGATCCGGCGGATGGCCTCTCTCCTGTTCATGCCCGGGCGGGGTGGTGAGGCGTCGGTCTGCATGGCCGGGTCACACGTCGCCCCGCTTCAGGGCGTCGACCGCGAAGGCTGCCGCCCGCGCCGTCATCGCCATGTAGGTCAGCGACGGATTCACGCAGGAGGTGGATGCCATGCAGGACCCGTCCGACACAAAGACGTTCTTCGCGTCCCAGACCTGGTTGTGCTTGTTGAGGACGGATGACTTCGGGTCCTTGCCCATGCGCGCCGTGCCCATCTCGTGGATACCCTGGCCGAGGACGTAGCCTGAGTCGTAGGGCGTGACGTTCTTGACCCCGGCGGCCTCCAGCATCTCCGCGGCGTCGTTCATCATGTCCAGCCGCATCTTCTTCTCGTTGTCCCCGATGTCGCAGTCGATGGAAAGGACCGGCAGCCCCCATTTGTCCCGGGTGTTCTTGTCCAGGCTTATCCTGTTGTCGTGATTGGGGAGCACCTCGCCGAAGGCCGTCATCCCGATGCGCCACGGCCCAGGCTCGGTCAGGGCATCCTTCATCGCGGCGCCGATCGACAGCTCCGCGATCTCCCGGTCCCAGCCCCGGCGGTCCGCGCTGCCCTGGTAGCCGAAGCCGCGGTTGTAGCTGCGCTTGTCGCCGAAGAGATTCCTGAACCGGGGGATGTAGAACCCGTTCGCGCGGCGGCCGTAGATGTACCGGTCCACGAACCCGTCGATGTCGCCCGAGGCGCCGACGCGGAAATGGTGGTCCATCACGTTGTGGCCGAGCTCGCCGCTGCTGCTGCCGAGCCCGTCCGGCCAGACATCCGTCGCCGAGTTCATCAGCACCCACGCGGAGTTGAGGGTCGACGCGCACAGGAAGACGATCTTCGACTTGTACTCCTGCGTGGCCTTTGTCTCGGCGTCGAGGACCTCGACGCCGGTGGCCTTCTTGAGGTCCTTGTCGTAGAGCACCCGCGTCACGATGGAGAAGGGCCGCAGCGTCAGGTTGCCGGTCTTCACCGCGGCGGGAAGGGTGGAGGACTGCGTGCTGAAATACGCGCCGAAGGGGCAGCCCAGGTCGCACTTGTTCCGGTACTGGCAGTTGACGCGGCCGTTGTGGGGCTCGGTGAGGTTCGCGACGCGCCCGATGATGAGCCGCCGGGAATCCGCATAGTGGGCCTTGATCCGGGCCGCGACGCTCTTCTCGGCGACGTTCAGCTCCATCGGGGGAAGGAACTTGCCGTCGGGAAGCTGCTCCATGCCCTCGAGGGAGCCGCTGATCCCCGCGAACGACTCGACATGGTCGTACCAGGGGGCCATGTCCTCGTAACGGATGGGCCAGTCGACGCCGACCCCCTCCTTGGCGTTGGCCTCGTAGTCAAACCGGTTCCAGCGGTAGCTCTGCCTCCCCCACATGAGGGACCGGCCGCCGACATGGTAGCCCCTGAACCAGTCAAACGGCCGCTTCTCGACGTACGGGCACTCCAGCTCGTTGGTCCAGTAGTTGGCGTTGGACTCGTGCATGAAGCTGTCGCGCGTCGCGGCCATGTGCTCCTCCCTTATCTGGTTCGTCAGCCGGCCCCGGTGCGGGATCTCCCACGGGGCCTTGAGCGCGTTCACGTAGCCCGTGATGTGCTCGATGTTCTCACCCCGCTCCAGGAGCAGGACCTTCATGCCGCTCTCGGTCAGTTCCTTCGCGGCCCATCCGCCGCTTATTCCGGAGCCGACCACGATGGCGTCATATGTCTGTTCGGTCATGAACTATTTCTGGGGTTTTCGGGGGGAGGGTGAAAATAGAGGGCATTCCGGGCGCGGCGCAAGGATACAAGTTCTTGCGCCGGGACGGGCGCGCCCCCGGGCGGGGAATCGGCTTCCCTAAGAGTTGCGGACATGCTTTATTTTTCATCCCCCACGATGACCTCTTCCCCATTCAGACTCGCCTGCGCCTGCCTGCTCCTCTCATCGATCGCCATGGCCGAGGCGCCGGCAACCGCCGTCGGCACCTTCACCGGGCGCACCGACGTCGGCACCGTGAGCCGTCCCGGGACCGCCGCCTTCGACGCGGCCGCAGGCGCCTACACGATCGGCGCCAGCGGCGCGAACATGTGGTTCACGGACGACGCCATGACCTACGTCTGGAAGAAGGTCTCGGGCGACGGGTCGATCGCGGCCGACGTCGGCTTCGTCGGCACGAGCACGCAGGGGCACCGCAAGGCGTGCCTCGTCATCCGCCAGAACCTGGACCCCGGCTCCCCCTACGTCGACGTGGCGGTCCACGGCGACGGGCTCACCTCGCTGCAGTTCCGCGCGACCGAGGGCGGGACCACGAAGGAGATCCAGTCCAACATGGCCTCGCCCCAACGCGTGCGCCTGGACAAGATAGGCGACACGGTCTACCTGTCGGTCGCGCACGCCGGGGAGCAGCCCCACCCGTCGGGATGCTCCTTTCAGCTGCACTTCGCCAACCCGTTCTACATAGGGCTGGCGGTGTCCGCCCACGACAACGCCGCCTTTGAGACGGCGGTGTTTTCCAAGGTCGAGATCGGGGCTGCGGCGCCTTCCGCGGCCGTGATGCCGGACGGGCTCACGATTGTCACGCTGCCCTCCGGAGACCGGAGGGTATCGGACCACTGATGCGCCTCGCCGCCCGCGCGGCGACATTTCGGGCGCGGCCCGTTCCGGGGAGGACCTGCCGTGCCTCCTTCCTGAGGGCACGTCCCAAACAAAATCGATGATCTCGTTCAAAGAGGGCAGGGGCCCGGGCGCCAAGAAGGCCGCCGCGCGCGTCCTGAGCCTGCGCCTGGTCATCACGGGCACCCAGCCCAGGGTGTGGCGGCGGCTTCTCGTCCTCGAGACGATGTGGCTGTCGCGCCTGCACGACTCGATCCAGATCGCATTCGACTGGTTCGACTACCAGACCCACGTGTTCGCGCTCGACGACCTCAAGTTCGGCAATCCGATGAAGCGCGACGACGTGATCGTCGAGGACGACCGCGACGTCACCCTGGCCGACCTCAACCTGGCCCACCGCGACCGGATGGCCTACGACTACCAATTCGGCGAGGGATGGAGGGTCGACATCCGCGTCGAGAAGAGCGCCGCCGCCGGCAAGGGCGTCCGCTACCCTGCGTGCGTCGCCGGGGAGCGCGCGGGGCCCCCCGAGGACTGCGGCGGCCTGGAGGCCTTCCACGACATGCTGGTGTGCCTCAAGGAGCCCGCCTCCGACCTGGGCAAGGAATGGCTCGATTGGCTGGGGCCCGAGTACGAGCCCACCGCATGCGACCTCGACAAGGTGAACGAGGCGCTCCGCAAGCTGGGGAAGTGATCCGGGCTCAGACGCTTCGGAAGGACAGGATGCGGGCCAGGGAAACGGCCGCCCATGCCGCATCTGGCATTCTGCCTTCAGGCCGGTGTTGCGCAGTCTTTGGTGAATGCGATCCTAGGTCCGTTTGCGGTCAGAGGCGGCGAAATCGCGGAGGTTACCTAATGTCCCGATACGGCAGCCTTGGTTCGAATGTCGCAGCAAGCGTCGTTGGATCAGGTGCTGGCTCGACATTCGCACCACATTAGAGACTTAGGCCGCGATCTTTCTCCAAGCTTCTCTTTTGGGGCATTTCGTTCGTCAACTTAGACCACCAGTCAGGATCTAACGGGTAACTGGACGGTCCAGAAATGCCTCCGCTTGACCGGTTGCCATCGATTGCAAGCGCAATGTCATGAACGACCGGCTGCATTTTCAGGAAGATTGCCTGGAGCTCCGGAACCTCCAACTCCCGTGCGCTCCTGAAAGCTGATTCCAGTGAACTTGGGCTGATGTTCTCCTGTTCCAAAATGAACCTGATATCCCCCAAGTCCTCTCGGTCATTGCGCATCATCTTTGTCAATATCAGGTCGAGCGACGACGGACGAAGAAGACGCAGAAACTGGTATTCGTCGGATGGTATTTTAACCGTCTTGTCCAGCCAATCGATAGTCAGCGCAACCTGACGGTCCGTGAATAGATGCGACACATAAAGTCCCGAAGGCTCGAGCCTCTTGTTGGTGTTGTCGATCGCCTCCCAAAATTGTGTATCGGATTCAATTCTTGCCATTTCGACGGTTGGCAGAATCGCGTCCACATCCTGCGTTGTCCCGAATCTCCTTCCAAAATCTCCGAATCCGAGCGTCAGTGCGGCCCTTCCGAATAACACGATGCGGGTCTCCTTCTCCAGATAAGAATCTAAAGTCTGAAGAATGTGCCGAGGATTATTTATTGGGAGTGCAGCCACTTTACGTCTCCCCCACCGCTCCGCGTGACGCCTGTTTGAGAAACGAACCTGCTCCAATGGGGGAGAACACCATCGGCAACCGGCTCTTGATCTCCCAGCAAAGCGCTCAGACGAAACCAGAAGTCCTTGTGCATCGAATCGTGCGCGCTTCCGGCTTCCGAAATATATGACAGTACTCTGCCGACTCGTTCTTGCTTTGCCACCTGCGCCAATCTCTCGGGATTGCATCGGCCTGCCAATTGTGCAGCGCATCGGATTGCGACGGGCTCGAACTCATTTTCGCCTAGGATTAACAGCGTGACCAATTCCTCGTTGTTGATTGCCGTGTATCCAGGATCCAAATCGGCAGGCGGATATGCGGGTGCGTAATGGCGGCATCCCCGCGCAACGCCCAGTCGAATAAGGTCCCGTACCGAATTGATACCCAATCGGTTAGCTCTTCGGAGCAATACGGAGCAATTTCCGATTTCTCCAATCTCCTTAGCCAAGGTAGCCATTAAATAGTCGCAAGGTGCCAGACGCCAAGGTTACCAGACGTCCCCGATACTGCAAGCCGTTCTCCTTCGGCATCTTTGTCGAATATTGCAGGGACCCGCGACTAAGTCCAGCGCGGCTCCGTCCTCGCAAGAGGCGTGACGGACTTCGGCGTCCGGTCTGGTGATGTTGGACCGTCTCCTCTTGGTTGGCGCGGCTTCTGCCCCCCGGGGAGCCGTGCCGGAAGCAGGCTTCGGATCCGACTAGCGATTCGGTCCGATCGATTTCCGATCGAACCTGTAATTCACGAAGCGGGAAACCATCTTTCCCAGGAACCAGAACCATAGCGTTCCGACGATGATGTAGTAGGCACCGGCGAGATTATCCATGAGCACCCAGGCCGATCCAGGCGCCGCCGTCGCATCCGGAGCGAGCCAATTCGCCAATGGCGGTTCGATGACGAGGTCATACAAGAAACTCCACGGGAATATCAGCGGATAAAGGAAGATCGGCCACCACTCGTGACCTTGGCCCCCGCGACCTCCGAAAAAGACCAAGCAACTCCATGCCAGGTATATCCCCGCCAGCCACCATGAAAGCCTCTTGAGGCGCGGGAAGTTCATTTCGTGCCGAACGGCCTTTCGCTCCGCGGACGATGATGGCGCGCCTACTGCGCCGGGAGGAGGCGTGGCCGACTTTGACGTCGGATCCGGTGGTTGAATCGGATGTTTCATCACCACGGCTTCCACCATGCCTTGGGTCGTTTTTCCTTTTCCAAGGTAATCTTTGAGATCTTGGTGCCTGGCTTCATACGCCGCACTTTGTCGTGAATCTGCCCGCGCAAGTGCAGCCGCCCGGGCGTGGCACCTGCCTGGCATGACAATCGGAAGCCTCCGGCATGTGCTACGGCTTTGGTGCGGGCGTCGTTCGCCTGTTGGACAATAACCATCCGACCATTCCGGCTGCCCCAAGCGGAAGTCCGCCCAGGAGCAGCCAAGAGCCCTTTCTCGCGAGCTGCAGCGACCAATAGGAGAGGCCGGACATCTCCACCGGGGCGCTGAATGCGAACCATGTTGAGGGCGAATCGGCATGGGCAACAAGGCGCGCGGGTTCCCTTGGTGCCCGCGCATACGCCGCCCGCCAGGAATTCCCAGCAATCCTGGTCGGGAATGCCCCGGACAAGACCTTGCCTGATTCCTCGGATACCACGTCGAGTGACGTGCCTGGCGATCCGAGCGAGCCCGAGACCTCGATTTTCCAATACGCGAAAGGCGAAGCTGGAATGATCGAGCTTTTCCATTCCGCAGCCGCGCCACCTGCGGCGGAAGCAAAGGAGCCCCAGACACGCCGAAGGGCAAGGGGCGGGGTTTCCGGGCTTGTGCCGCCAAGATGGAAGCCAGCCGATTTGCCGCCGGGCTCAAGCGGGATGGGAGGCCTCACGCTGGCCGGCATGATCCCTCGGATTTCCGGCGGCGCCATGACCCGGGCCAGGGGCTCCCCGGCAAATAGCGGGATCTCCGTAACCGGCGTCTTGTTCAGGTAGCTGAATTCGTTGGTGATGAGGTACCCCTGGATATTCCGCTCGCACGCCGCGTAGGAAGCCTTCGATGCCGGCAGCGAGAATTCGAAAAAACGGCGGGACTGATAGGACGCGATGCCGGCGACAGCCAGTGACCACAGTATTCCGATGACAATCGGCGTGCGGCGCCAGGATGCGGGGAACACAAACGGGAGGCTCAGGAAGGAGAACAAGAGTCCGAGGGTGAGGATTTCCGCATAGCGGTTGGCAGGGTATTCCCCGCGGGCCCCCCGCGCGTAGGACACCGCAAGAAGCTGGAGAAGCACCCAGAAGCCGCCTGCGAAGACAAAGGTTCTTGCAGGCTCGTCGCGCCGGGAGGACGAGAACGTCCATCGTGCCGCCAGGACGCCCCATGGCAGCCAGAATGGCAATCCGAGCCAGGGCCAATCGGGCTTCGGCCATGCGAGACAGTGGGCAAGGTACAGGAAATAGTCGTGTGCGTTTTTCGCATGCAGAACACCCTGCCAGGGCGCCAGGGGCCGGATCCACCAACCGATTGCCGAGAACAGGATGGCTGCGGCCAGCGTCGTCCAGAGCCCGAGCCGGCGCCCGGCCCCGGCCAGCCGGAAAGCGGTGACGCATAGGACCGGAATGCTGAAGAAGAAGCCGGATCCCATGCTGACGAGCGCGAGACACCCCGCACAAGACGCCAGAAGCCACAGCGCGGATCCCGCCGGGCGGTTGATCAGCCCATAGATCGCCGCGAGCGAAAAGCCGGCGAGAAACAGGAACTGCGATTGAAAGCCGCCCAATATGTTGTCGGATGCAAGGGGAAGGCTGAGGAAGAGAACGCCCAGGATCGTCGCTGCGAGACTCCAAAAGGGGGCAAATCCACCCCGAACCCAACCCAGGAGAACTGCAGCCAACGCCGCGACGAGCATGGCATTGACCACACACTGGACCCGGGCATCCCATTGCCCGCCCATGACTTCCAGTGCAAGATTAAGCGCCTTTGTCGGGGCAATGCGGTGTTCGCTATAGGGGGTGAACAAGTTCCTCCACAACTCCCCGTGCTGAAGCCATGGGGTAAGAACCTGTTCCGCCTCCCCGCCCCATTGGTCCCACCACGGAAGGTCCGATCCATAGCGCTCGACGATCCTCAGCCTGGATCCGAACACGACCAGGATTATCCCGATCGAAATCAGAATGCCGGAAGCGCTTCTCAATGGCGCACGGGATCGTGGGGGCACGCGCGAAATGATCAGCCGGTCCGGTGAACATCAGTCAACATGAGACTTGGATCCCGCAGCCTGCGCGACAACGGCGAATCACCCTTTCTGGACATGGGCCGCAGACTGCTCATCCTCTGGCGTTTCCCCTCCCAATGAGAATCCCCTGTCCGCGCCGCTTAGTTTCCATGCCGTTCCTGTTCGCCGTTGCCCTGGCCGCGGCCCCCGCGCAGGCGCCCGCGCGCGACTTCGAGATCGAGGATCTCTTCCGATTCCACCGGATCACGGACCCCCAGCTTTCCCCCGATGGCCGCCGGCTCCTGTACGTCCAGACCGACGTGCTCAAGGCGGACAATGCGACGACGAGCAGCCTCTGGATCGTCCCGGCGGAGGGGGGCGAGCCCCACCCGCTGACCCACACGAACAAGAAGGACAGCCATCCGCGGTGGTCTCCCGACGGCCAATGGATCGTGTTCGAGTCCAACCGCGACGGCACGCAGCAGCTCTGGCTGATCTCGCCCGGGGGCGGCGAATCGCGCAAGGCCACGTCGGTTTCGACGGGGGCGTCGCAGCCTGTATGGTCCCGCGACGGCAGGCAGATCGCCTTCGTCTCGGCCGTCCTCGCCGAGTTTTCCGGCAAGCCTTTCCCGGCGTCCGACGCGCTCAACAAGGAGCGCCTGGATGCCCGCGAAAAGGGCAAGGTCAAGGCGCGCGTGATGACGGAGCTGCTCTACCGCCATTGGGACTCGTGGACCGAAGGGTTGAGGCAGCATCTCTTCGTCGTTCCCTTCAGGGACGGGTCCCTGGGAGAACCCCGCGACGTCACCCCAGGGGACCGCGACGCCGTCCCCACGTCGACCACGTTCGACGCGGGTGACGAGTATGCATTCACCCCGGATGGCCGCGCGCTGGTCCACACCGCCGAGCCGGTTCCCGCCCGGATCGACGCGTGGAGCACGAATTTCGACCTCCTTTCCGAGGACCTCGCGTCGGGGAAGACGACCCCGCTCACCACGAATCCGGCAGCCGACGGTCTTCCGCGCTTCTCCCCCGACGGCCGGACGCTTGCCTACCGGGCCCAGTCCACGCCCGGCTTCGAGTCGGACCGGTGGCAGCTGTGGGTGCTCGACCTGGCGAGCGGGGAGCGCCACAGCCTCACCCAGGCGCTCGACGCCTCGGTACTGTCGATCGCGTGGGCGCCAGACGGGAAGGCGATCTACACGGTGGTCGACGACCATGCCGCAAGCGCGGTCTGGTCCGTGCCGCTCGACGGGAGCGCGCCGTCCAAGGCCTGGTGGGGCGGCACGGTGGACGAGCTGAGCGTGTCGCCCGACGGCGGGTGGCTCTATTTCACGCGGTCCACCCTGGCTGCGCCGAAGGAGGTCGTGCGCCTCCGGAAGGGTTCCTCCGACCTCGCGCCGGTCACCCGGGCGAACGCGGCGCTCCTGGCCCAGATCACCATGGCGGCGCCCGAGTCCGTAACGGTGCCCGGCGAGGGCGGAACGCCGGTCCAGATGTGGATCGTGCGTCCGCCGCACTTCGAGCCGGCGAGGAAGTACCCCCTGGTGTTCCTGGTGCACGGGGGCCCGCAGGGAGCCTGGGAGGACGGCTGGTCGTTCCGGTGGAACCCGGAGCTCTGGGCGGCGCAGGGCTACGTGGTCGCGGCGCCAAACCCGCGCGGAAGCACGGGCTTCGGCCAGAGGTTCACCGACGAGATCTCGCGCGACTGGGGCGGCAGGATCTTCGTCGACCTGATGAACTGCGTGGGGTGGCTCGAGAAGCAGCCGTATGTCGACCCCGACCGCATGGCGGCGGCCGGCGCGTCCTTTGGCGGCTACATGATGAACTGGTTCGAGGGCCACACGGACAAGTTCAAGGCCATCGTGACCCACGACGGGACCTACAACTTCGAGTCGATGTACGGGTCGACCGACGAGACCTGGTTCGCGGAGTGGGAGACGGGCATCCCGTGGGAGACCCCGGACTTCGACAGGTTTTCCCCCCACAAGTACGCGGCGAACTTCAAGACACCCGACCTGATCATCCACAACGCCCTCGATTTCAGGGTGCCGATCGGGGAGGGGGAGCAGGTGTTCACGATGCTCCAGCGAAGGGGGATCCCCTCCAAGTACCTCAGCTTCCCCGACGAGGGCCACTGGGTGCTCAAGCCGCAGAACAGCGAGCTCTGGCACAGGACCGTGTTCGACTGGCTGGCGACCTACCTCAAGCCGTAGGGGCGGGCGCCAGCTTCTCGCGCAGGTGGGTCACCCGGAGCTTCGACTCCCGGTTCCGGACGGCCATCGCGTAGGCGGCGGGCTCACCCACGATGAACACCTTCCTGCGGCCGCGCGTGACCGCGGTATAGAGCAGGTTGCGCTGCAGCATCATGAAGTGGGCCTTCAGGAGCAGCACGATGACGACCGGGTACTCGCTCCCCTGCGACTTGTGGATGCTGATCGCGTAGGCGAGGGCGAGGTCGCCCATCTCGCCGCGCGTGAAAACGTGCCTGTCGCCATCGAACTCCGCTTCGATCTGGCCCGCGTCCGCGTCGGCGGAGGTGATGACCCCGATGTCCCCGTTGAAGAGGTTCTTGTCATAGTTGTTCCGGAGCTGGATCACTTTGTCGCCGGGCCGGAACTCCCCCGCCTGCGTCCGCAGGCCGCGCGAGCCCGCGTTGAGCGCACCCTGCAGCTCCATGTTGAGGTTGGCGACGCCGGCGAACCCCTTGTGCATCGGCGCCATGACCTGGACGTCCGCGATCGGGTCGATCCGCCCGTAGTTCCGGGGGATGAACTCGGTGCACAGCCGGACCACCTTGCGGACGCAGTCCTCCGCCGAGTCCGCGACGATGAAGGTGAGGTCGCTCGCCGGCTGGACCGCGGAGACGTCCGACGCGACCTGCGGCATCGAGGTGTCCCCGGAATTGATCGCATGCGCCGACGTCACGATGCCGCTCTGGCCCTCCTGCCGGAAGATGACGGAGAGCCGCATGACCGGCGCTCCGGAGGCCGTGATCAGGTCCTGGAGCACGTTTCCGGCGCCGACGCTCGGGAGCTGGTCGGTGTCCCCGACCAGGAGGAGGTGGGCCCTCGCGGGCACCGCCTGGAAGAGCGCGGACGCCAGGCGCGTGTCGAGCATCGACACCTCGTCGACGATGAGGAAGTCGGTGGCGAGCGGGTGGGCCTCGTTGGCCGTGAAGCCGGCCGAGCGGTCGTACTTGAGGAGCCGGTGGATCGTCGAGGCGTAGCCGCCGGTCGTCTCCGCCAGGCGCTGAGCCGCGCGCCCCGTTGGGGCGGCGAGGTGCACCCGGACGCCCTTTGCCTTCAGGATCTCGACAAGCGCGCGCAGGATCGACGTCTTGCCGGTGCCGGGTCCGCCGGTCAGGACCGAGAGCTTGTGCCCGAGGGCGTTGCGCAGGGCCCCGCGCTGCAGCTCGTGGAATTCGAACCCCGCCCTCTTCTGGGCCCACTCGATCGCGGCCTCGACCTTGACGGGGGGCAGCCCGCTCGCGACCCGGGAAAGCCTCAGCACCACGTCGGCGATCCTGCGCTCGGCGCGGTCGTTGATCGGCAGCTGGACCAGCCCGGCGCCCGGCAGCGGCGTTCCCGCGGCGGCGGGGGCGTGGCGCACGAGCTGCCTTGCGGCGACGAGCGCCTCGATCCGCGCCGCGACAAGGTCCGCCGACGAGTCGAGCATCCCGGCGGCGAGGTCCCTGAGCATGGCCTCGTTGTAGGCCGTGTGCCCCTCCTCCTGGAGCGACTCCATCGCGAAGAGGATGCCCGCCTCCAGCCGCGGGGGTGCGTCGTTCGCGAACCCGAGGTTGATCGCGATCCGGTCGGCCGTCTTGAAACCGATCCCCTCGATCTCCCGCGCCACCCGGTAGGGCTCGGTGGTGAGGACCGCCTTGGCCTGCGCTCCGTACTGCTTGACGAGCTTGACGCACTGCCCGGGGCTCACCCCGTAGGTCTGCAGGAAGATGTACAGCTCGCGCTCGGTGCGCTTGCCGTCCCAGGCCAGCTT
>Ga0302224_10000930_pt1 | contig 13378 bp, 3 predicted proteins | sample II_Palsa_E3_1_FD_193520 | JGI IMG/M metagenome (GOLD analysis project Ga0302224, IMG submission 193520) | Peat permafrost microbial communities from Stordalen Mire near Abisko, Sweden - II_Palsa_E3_1 | ecosystem: Environmental > Terrestrial > Soil > Palsa > Peat permafrost | place: Sweden... | reverse complement strand
CTCCAATTCGTCAACCAACTTCTCCAAGGGGACGGTCTGGTGCGCATAGGCCGCCAAACATAGCTCTCGTGTGCGGCGCAAGACCTCGCCAACTGGAGGGTTGCCGCTCAAATCGCCGCGCAACACTAGAGTATTCACGAAGAAGCCAATGAGCGCCTGCAACTGAGGATGGGCCCGATTGGCAATCGGTGAACCCACCGTGATGTCCGCCTGGCCACTGTAGCGCGCCAAGAGAATCTGAAACCCCGCCAGCAGCGCCATGAACAGTGTTACTCCATGCTCCTGGCTCAGAGTCTTCAAACCAGCGCTTACCTCGGCCGGGAGCTTCCATTCCTCTGTTGTTCCGCGAAAACTTTGCACGGCAGCCCGAGCATGGTCCGCGGGCAATTCCAATACCGGGAGATCGTGCAACTGCTGCTTCCAGTATTCCAATCCTTCTGTCAGCCTTCCGGTTTCCGACATCTCCCGCTGCCACACCGCATAATCCGCATACTGGATTTCCAAATCCGCAAGCGGCGACGGATTTCCCTTGCTGTACGCGTCATACAATGCCGACAGTTCGCTGACCAGCACTCCCACTGACCATCCGTCGAAGACGATGTGATGGATTGTCACCAGCAATATGTGTTCCTGGTCGCCAATTCGCAAGAGCCGAACCCGAAACAAGTCGCCTTCACTCAATACAAATGGACGGGCCGCTTCTTCCTTCAGCTCACGATTCACACGTTCCTCTGCCGCCATTCCGGAGATCGGATCCCGCAGATCCAGTTCGTGCAACTCAAATCTCGCGTTCTCGCATATCTGCAGTTGCGGCTTGGCACCCACCTGCACGAACCTGGCGCGCAAAATTTCATGCCTCCGGACGATTTCCTGGAAGCTCTGCCGCATCGCCTCTTTGTTCAAATCGCCTTTCAGGCGCACCGCTCCGGGCAGGCTGTAAGCAACGCCACTGGAGCTGTAGCGATCAACGAACCAAAGGCGTTCCTGCTGGGAAGAGAGGGGCAAAGCTCCCTTTCCGTTGATCGGAACAATCGGCTGAAACGTGGAAGGCTGCACTCGGTTTATGACTCTATCCACGCATGCGGACAAATCTTTCAAGATGGGGAATTCAAAAATGCTGCGCAAGTCGAGTTCGCGATGAAATACCTGCTTGAGCCGCGAAGATAACTGTGTCGCCAGCAAAGAATGTCCGCCTAGATCGAAGAAATTATCTTCTTGTCCAATGTTCGAAGCTCCCAGCAAGCTGGCCCAAATACCCGCAATTAACTCCTCGGTAGGGGTTAGCGCCGGGGCGCTGCCCTCTTTAGTTCCTCCCTGGCTTTCCGGCTCGGGCAAGGCTTTCTGGTCCACTTTGCCGCTGGCCGTTCGTGGCATTTTTTCCAGGAAGACAAACGCGCCAGGCACCATGTGTTCCGGCAATTTGTTCTTGAGGTGATTGCGTAATTCGCTTGCGGAGACCGACGTTTCGGGCTGCGAGACCACATAGGCAATCAAACGTGGGCTGCCTTCCTGGTCGTGTCCGGCTATGACTGCGGTTTGTTGCACTGCCGCATGCCGTCCTAACGCACTTTCGATCTCCTCCAATTCCACACGGTAGCCACGGATCTTTACCTGCCGGTCGGTCCGCCCCAGATACTCCAGGTTTCCGTCGCTCCACCACCGTCCCCGGTCTCCACTCCGATACAACCGCTCTCCCGGCGTCTTCGCAAACGGGTTGGGCACAAATTTCTCCGCGGTCAACTCCGGCCGATTCAAATAGCCGCGCGCCAAACCATCCCCGCCAATGCACAGTTCCCCCGGCACCCCTGCAGGCATTTGTTGACAACGATGGTCCAGCACATAAACCTGAGTATTGGCAATCGGCTTCCCGATAGGAACGGTTTCCTTGCCGGTCAGATCCCCTGTAAAGGTGGACTGAACGGTGGCCTCGGTCGGTCCATAAGTATTTAGAAGCGTTGCAGAAGATTTGTCGGGCCACGATTTCACCAACTCGGGCCCCAGCGCCTCTCCGCCGCTAATCACGAGCCGAAGGGAGGTCCAGGCTGCAATTCCGGGAGTGAGAAGCAGAGCCTGTAACAACGACGGCGGCAGATCGATACATGTGACTTCCTGCCTTCCGACCAACTTCACGAGATAGTCGAGGTCTCGCTCACCGCCAGCACGAGCTGCGATGACCCGGGCGCCCGCCAATAAGGGCGCGAAGATCTCCCCGATTGAAGCATCAAAGCTGACTGAAGCCTTCTGTAGAAACGCGTCAGAATCCGACAACTGGAATGCGCGGATTTGCCAACCTAGCTGATTGCACACGGCGCCATGAGACACGGCTACACCTTTGGGCCTTCCGGTAGAGCCCGAGGTGTAAATCACGTATGCCAGGTTGTCTGGATTGATCGTCAGGGGCGGGTTGCTATCGTCCTGATGCGCGATCTGTTCCCCGTCAACATCGAAATTCACGATGTGCGCCACGCCCTTTGGCACCGCTTCTGCCGCTTCTCCGCAGGTAAGCAACAGCTTGAGCTCCGCATCGTCGATCATGAATTTGAGACGATCGAGCGGATAGTTTGGATCGAGAGGGACATACGCTCCACCTGCTTTAAGAATTCCCAGCAATCCGATAATCATCTCCAGCGATCTTTGGACACAGATGCCGACGCGCACTTCCGGCCCGACACCCAAATCCCCCAAATGATTGGCCAACTGATTGGCGCGCCGGTTTAGATTCGCATACGTGAGTTGCGACTCTTCATAGACGATCGCCACCGCGTCCGGCGTTCTCCTCGCCTGTTCCTCCAGTAACTCCGCCAGACATTTCTTCCTCTGGTACTCAATGCGGGTGTTGTTCCACTCGACTAGCAGTTGCTGTTTTTCGATCTCACTTAAGATTCCAATTTCGCCGATCCTGCGCTCGACGCCATCTACTATCTCTTCCAGCAGAATCTCATAGTGCCTCAGCAACCGTCTCATGCGTTCTGCATCAAATAATTCGGTGCGGTACTCTAGAGACAACTCCAGCCCGTCCTCTTGCTCGCGCACCGCTAAAGTGAGTTCAAACTCCGCGGTGCCCGTTTCCAATATCCTGGGCGTGGCTTCAAGCCCATTCCACGGCAGTTTGGGCAACGGAGCGTTCTGGAGCACAAACATGGTTTGAAAGAGAGGGGTACGCCTGAGGTCGCGGGTTGGATTTAAAGCTTCGACTAAACGCTCAAAGGGGATATCCTGATGAGCGTAAGCCTGCAATGAAACCTCGCGTATCTGCCGTAACAGCTCAGCTACGGAAGAGTCTGCCGACAATGTGGTGCGCAACACCAATGTGTTGAGAAAGAAACCTATGAGTGGTTCAATTTCCTGCCTGTTACGGTTGGCAACGGGCGAACCACATGCGATGTCCGTGCGGCCAGTGTAGCGATACAGCAGAATCTTAAAACCTGCCAACAAGGTCATAAATAGCGTGACGTCCCGTTGACGGCTGAGAGACTTCAATTTCCCGACTAGAGGCTGTGACAGACGTGACACTTCTGTGGCTCCGGCCAGCATTGGCATACCTGGATATGGCCGGTCAGTGGGCAGGTCCACTGCTTCAAGGTCCGCCAACTGGTGTTTCCAGTATTCGAGTTGCCTTTCCAGCAGGTCCCCTTGCAGCCATTCTCGTTGCCACGCCGAAAAATCAGCGTATTGTATCGGCAAAGGCTGCAACGGCGAAACCGCGCCCCTACTGAAGGCGTCGTACAATACGCCTAACTCACGAAGCATGATTCCCAATGACCAACCGTCACAAACGATGTGATGGAAAACAACCAACAAGACATGATCCTGACTGGTGATCCGGAAGAGTGACGCCCGAATCAGCGGACCATGGCTCAGATCAAACGGTTGCCGCGCCTGCAGGTGCAGGACTTGAGCCAACTCATCCTCACCGATCTCGACCACGGCAACCGCCAGTTCTGTTTCTGCCGCAATACTTTGTATCGGGCTATTGCCGGCTTCAGGAAAACTGGTGCGCAGAACCTCATGGCGTACAACGATCTCTTGCAGACTGGCCTTAATCGCTTCAATGTTCAATGCCCCCCGGAGCCGCAGGGCTACAGGAACGTTGTACAAACCGGTTTCAAACTCATACCGGCTCAAGAACCACAGGCGTTCCTGACCAAAGGAGAGTGGAAGAGGGTGTTGCCGCGAACAACGCTGCAATGGAGGCGTTTCGATGCTTGTCGAGCTCGCCAGGCGGCGGGCCAATCCAGCAATAGTTGGGGTCTCAAACATTGCCCGCAGCGGCAATTCCACTTGAAACACTTCTCGGATGCGGGACATTACTTGAGTCGCGAGCAATGAGTGCCCGCCCAGCTCAAAAAAATTCTCCTCCACCCCCACTTGTTCCACGAGCAGCACTTCCGCCCAAATTCCCACCAGGATTTCTTCCACTTCGCCGTGCGACGCTCTTCCTCTTATCTCGCCCCGCTGCGGCTCCGGCAGTGCATTACGATCTACCTTTCCGTTGGGAGTTTTCGGGAGACTTTCCAACACCACGAACTGTGACGGAATCATGTATTGCGGCAGTCGCTCTTGCAGGTGCGCACGGACTTCGTCTACGCTCATCTGCATGCCGGCATTTGCTACCGCATAAGCGACGAGGCGCCGGTCATTGCCGTTTTCTTTCACCACAACAACCGCCTCTCGCACTGACTCACACTGGCACAAACTGGCCTCGATCTCTCCCAGTTCGATGCGATAGCCGCGAAGTTTCACCTGTTGGTCGGCGCGGCCCAGATATTCCAATTGTCCGTCTTCATGCCACCGCACCATGTCTCCCGTGCGGTACATCCGCGCTCCATTGTTCTTGCTGAAGGGATTGGGCAAGAAGCGTTCGGCCGTCAAGCTCGCGCGCTTCCAGTAACCGTGAGCCACACCGTCTCCTCCGATATAAAGCTCACCCACTATCCCTACCGGAACCAGTTCCTTCTCCTGATCCAGTACGTATAACTGAGTGTTTGCGACGGCGTGTCCGATCCTCACCAGTTCTTCCGCCCTGACGGTTGTCCAGCTGGAATAGGTGGTGGTCTCACTTGGCCCATAAAGGTTATTGACATGCTTTATGTTGCCGGCCTTGTATACCTGACTAACTAAACTCTCTTTCAACGCTTCTCCCGCGAGATTTACAGTACGAACGCTTTCAGGCAACGGTCCCTGCTGGATCAATTTAGCGATGGCTGACGGTACGGTGTTGATAAGGCGCGTTGGGTACAGTGGATGTTCGTCGTCCAGGTGTTCCCACCAGTCCAACAGATCGTCCGCCAACACCACCGTGCCACCACAACTCAAGGTTGCCCACAATTCGAAAACGGAGAGGTCGAAGCAAATCGAAGTCGCCGCCAGCACCCCGTCAAACTCTTTTTTCGTAAAGGCGCTCTTTGCCCATGCCACGAACGACATCGCATTGCGATGGGCCAGCATTACTCCTTTCGGTACTCCAGTCGAGCCGGACGTGTAGATCATGTACGCCACTTGCCCGCTGCTCAGTGCCTCGTCGAGGTTTTCAGGGTTCTCTTTCTCGATTTGCTCTGTTTCCTCATCGACGCACAGAATCCTCGACGGTGTCTCACCGACTCGTTCACGGAGGCTATTTTCCGTGAGCACCATCGTTGTAGCGGCATCTTGCAGCATGAATTGCAGTCGTTCTTGCGGATATTGCGGATCCAGCGGCACATAGCCGGCTCCTGCTTTCCAGGCACCCAGCATGGAAACGATCATCTGCGGTGAGCGGCGCATGAAGATTCCCACCAAGTCTCCCTTGCCGACTCCCATGCGACGTAGATATCGCGCCATGCGGTTTGCCTGGGCATTCAACTCGTCATAGCTAAGTCCACGACCTCGATGAGCGATGGCAGTCTTAGACGGAATCAATTGTGTTTGTTTCTCAATTTCCTGGTGGACACACCGCTGCCGATCGTATTCAAGCTCCGTCTGGTTGAAGTCTTCCAATAGTTTCGTACGTTCGCTTTCGCTAAGAATTCCTAATCGGCTCACCAATGTCTCCGGATCGGAGACAATCGCTTCCAGCAGTGCTTGGAAGATCTCAGCCCAGCGCGCGATCGTACGTCGCTCGAACAAGTCGCTGTTGTATTGCCACGCTCCTGAGAGTCCTTGTGGCCCTTCTCCAGCAGTCAACACCAGGTCAAACAATGCCGCTTGCTCCGGAACAGGTACCGGCTCCACCTGCAGGCCGCCAAATCGAAGTTGCGCTCCTGGTTCTTCTACAGCAAGTCGCACGAAGTCTTCTGAGTTCCCGTAAGTCTTTTGAAAAACAAACATGGTCTGAAAAACAGGGGTGGCGGACGAATCACGCGCGATTCCCAGTCTTTCAACCATTAAAGCGAAAGGATAAAGATCATGGGACAAAGCCCCCACCACCTTGTTGCGGATCTGGAAAAGCACTTCCTTGAATGACTGCGTGCGCTCAAATGTCGCCCGCAGCGGGACTGGATTCACAAAATAACCAACGACACCCGCTAGCTCTGCACCTGGCCTCCCGGTTATCGGGCAGCCCACCACGATTTCCTTTTGGCCGCTTAGGCGGTGCAGCATTACTTCAAAAGCCGCCAACAAGGTTACAAACGGGGTGGTCTGTTCCGTGGCGCCAAGCTGTTTCAGCTTGTCGCATAGAGTGTGGTTGAGGACAAATGGATAAGAGGAGCCGCGAAACGTCTGTAGTGGCGGCCGCGGATGATCTGTCGGCAAGTTGAGAGGAGCGAGTTCGCCATAAAGCTCGTTCTTCCAATACGACCAAAGTCGCTGCCCTTCGGGTCCGGTTAGTTGCTGCTGCTGCCATGCAACAAAGTCGGCGTAACTGTAATCGGCTGCCGAGACTTGTAGGTCAACTCCTATCTGTCGCTGTTCGTAGAGTTCTCCCAACTGCTCGAAAAGCAACATGAGCGACCACAAATCGCTGACGATGTGGTGCACTGCCACATGCACAACATAATCTCTGTCAGCTAGACGATAAACGTGCACACGAAACAATGGACCTTCAGAAAGCCGGAATGGCATTTGGTTCTGAGAAACTAGTTTTTGTTGCAATTCTGCATCGCTCCAGCTCGCGGCGTCGTAATACTCAAAGCTGGCTTCAGCGTTATCTTCGACCTGCTGAACCAGTTCTCCTCCGGCCTCAATGATTGTTGTGCGCAAAGATGGGTGGCGGTCTACCAGTGCTTGAAAAGAAGCTCGTAGTGATTCCAGGTCTATGGAAGATCTGATCCGGAATGCCCGTGAGATGTTATAAGCGGCACTTTCCGGAGCCATCTGATTTACAAACCACAGGGCGCGCTGGCCGTAAGAAAGCGGATATCTCGCGGGCTGCTCAGTCTCGCGCCGGCTCACATGGGGCCGCATACCTTTTGTTGCGCGTCCAACGATTTCCGCGATGCTCAAATCGCTAAAGAAGTCCGCGATCTCTACCTCGACTTCAAACTCAGTCTGCAGCTTGTGAGCGAATTCGATCGCGGCCAGTGAATCCAGACCATAGGCTGTAAATGGCTGTTGCAGGTCGACGCGCTCCAGATCGATTCCTTTGGTGCGCGCAATTTCTGAACCCAGCCACGAAGCCAACTCGTTCGGTGCGGGGAGATTGTGCTTGCCGTTGGAAGGTTGGGTCGAAATCCGTGCGGGCGGTTCTCCCTCGTACCACTCTCTCAGGGCATGGAGTTCCTTATTCAGGAATGCGGCTCTACATGCATGGCGCTGGATTTTGCCGCTGGAAGTCTTGGGAATCGTGCCTTTTCTTATCAGCACAACCGCGTACGCTTGGAGTTCATGATTAGCGACGATGGTTCGCGAGATGAGTTTTAGGATTGCGTCGAGATCACTGTCTCTATCGCTGCCTTCTTTGCTAACAGCAGCTTCTTGCACGACTACGAGCCGCTCCTCATTTTCAATCTCCAGCGAGAAAGCTGCTCCACAACCGGGCTGCAGGATTGGGTCGCTTTGCTCGACCGTCAGTTCTATGTCTTGCGGATAATAATTCTGGCCACGAATGATCAAGAGATCCTTCAAACGCCCGGTCATGAATAGTTGACCGCCTGCCAGAAAACCCAAGTCTCCCGTTCGCAGAAACGGACCTTCGTCGGTCCCGAGGATCCGCGCGTTGAATGTTTCCTCGGATTCTTTCGCCTTACGCCAGTATCCCTGGGCGACGCTCGGACCTTTTACCCATATCTCACCGACCTGATCGGCGGGACACAGTTGCAGCGAATCCGGCGAAACGATTCGCAACGTTTGTTCCACGGGTGGGCGGCCACAAGCAACTAGCGTTTTTTCTCCTGGACGAGATGTCTTTGCTCCATTATTCGCGCCACCATTGGCGCCATGCCGCGCAGTTGTCACTCCGTTCGCATCAAGACCTCCGCTCACAAAAAGAGTGGCTTCAGCCAAGCCATAGCATGGAACGAAGGCTTCTCGCCGAAAACCACAGTCGGCAAACTGCGCCGTGAATCGGTTCAGCGTTTCAAGCCGCACTGGTTCCGCGCCGTTGAAAGCAACCCGCCATGAACTCAGGTCGAGTCCGTTTCGGTCCTCAGGACGGATTTTGCGAATGCAGAGTTCATAGGCAAAGTTTGGCCCTCCGCTGGTCGTGGCCTGATAGCGGGAAATCGCCTGAAGCCAGCGAAGTGGACGCTGCAGAAAGGCGACCGGCGACATCAAGATGCAGGGCACTCCTGCGTACAGCGGTTGCAGTACATTCCCGATTAGCCCCATGTCGTGATAAAGCGGCAGCCATCCCACAATTGAGCTTCCGGGCCCGGTGCCGAAGGCTCTCTGAATCATTGCCTCGTTATGCAGAATGTTTGCGTGGCTTACCATGACCCCTTTGGGAGTAGCGGTGGAGCCGGACGTGTACTGCAAGAACGCGATGTCTGCGCCACTTAGGGCCGGTGGGATCCAGAGTTCGCCGCGATGGGCCGGCAGGGCATTCGTGTCCATCCACTTCACCTGTTCGCCTGCCGATGCCGCCACCAGATTGCGGACCGCGGGGGATCCGGGCCCGGCGGTCAAAACCACGGAAGGCTGGGTGTCCGCCACAACCGATTCCACCCGCGCATTTCCTTTGCCTTTTCCGTTCAAACGGGGCGCATAAATGGGAACCGCTATCACACCGGCGCAGAGACAACCGAAAAAGGCAACAATGTAGTCCAACTCCGAAGAGTCCAGCAGCAAAGCCCGTTGACCTGCCGCCGAAATCGTTTGCAATTCGGCGGCGATCTGCCGTGCTCGCCGGTCGAGTTCGCCGTAGGTGAGGGTGGCTTTCTCTTCTTCACCATCGGCCAAGAACCTGTACGCAACATCGTTCTTCTGGGTCTCTGCCCTGAACCGCAGCACATCAATGATTGTTGCGGTCGACTTCTCATCAGATGTCGTTGTTGCTACTCTCAACTTCCACCTCCCAGTTACTCACCGGTACTGGCAGTTTCGCCCAGGCAGAGATTCTTGATATCCATCACGCGTTGAAGGTGCGCGGTCAATCTCGATTTGGAAACAAATCGTGATTGGAAGGAGACTGTACTCCGGACTCACCGAGGTTCAATGATAAGAACCAGGCAACGGTGAATTGTGCGTAAGTTTCCGCCAAAGAAGCCACAACAGCCTCTTAAACACCATGCCCTGCGGACGACGCTACTACCTTCGAATGTCCGGCCACAACCAACCTACCGTATGAGCGAGACCTCGACGAAAGGGACAGGGAAGTCCGGGCCCTGCGCCTTACGCACGACTGGAGTGACTGGCCGAGTTGATTCTTGAGGGAAAGTGGTCTGCGCGTTGAGCCGTGGAGTTGCCGTCGGAGGCGAAGGCGCTTAGCGCATCGGTGTTATCGGAATCCTATGCCACGATAGTCATTCGTCGTGGCGACTACGACGCTGGAGATCTCTCAGCAATTTACGCCATCAAGCTTTATCCCGGAAACGGATCGCTGCATCCGAACAGCATGATTATCCGAGGCGTCATGACTACGATTCATCTCTCTAGGCTGCGCTGACCGCTCCCAGACGCCGGCGCGAACCGCTGGCGAGGCGAACACCAGCGCACTTTAGGTGTCGCATAGAATGTTCCCGGGTTCAGACAAGTTCGGATAAAATTTACACACGTCCGGAGGTTCGCTTCGGCACGCAATTCGGGAGAAAACGGTGCCTCCAGTCATTCGTTTGGCCCAGGAATCAGACGCGGACCGGCTGCTCAATATCTATGCCCCAATTGTGAATGAGACAGCCATCTCTTTCGAACTCGTACCTCCCACGGTGGCTGAGTTTCGGCAACGTATTAGCAACATCCTGTCGTCGCACAACTGGCTCATCATTGAAGAAGGGAATTCGATTCTGGGCTATGCCTATGCCAGCAAGTTTCGGGATCGGGAAGCGTACCAGTGGACGGCTGAAGTAACGATCTACGTGGATCCCGCCCACCATAGGCGGGGGATCGCGCAGGCGCTGTACCTCTCTCTGTTCGAAGCTTTGCGGTTACAGGGTTTCTGTAACGCCATTGCCGCTATAGTGCTGCCGAATCCTGCCAGTGTGCGCCTGCACGAGAAACTGGGCTTTAAACCTCTTGGCGTCTTACGTTCTGTGGGCTACAAGCTGGGGCAGTGGCACGATATCGGCTGGTGGCAGGTCAAATTTCAAGACGACAGGCCAAACCCCGTTCCACCCCAATCGGTATCAAAATTTGTGAGTACTCCCGCATGGAACAAGGCCTTGGCCGCTGGGCTGTCCTTGTTTCAGCGGTAGGTGCTTTTCCGCTGCGCCCTCTTCTGCTGCGCCCCGGTAGATCGAGTGGGATGTCCCCGCATTGTAGATAGTCACAAGCTATCAACGTGATTGGCGCCTGCATTGCACCAAATTCGGTTCGGATGTTATCGTTGCCAGTTCGAGCGATCCGAATTTCTATGTAGGAGAAAGTGCATGTCGTCTTCATATAATGGGCTGCCGCTACCGGACGGAGGAACGCCGATTACGTTCAAAGACGGAAAGCTGCAGGTCTCGGATCACCCTATTATCCCTTACATCGAAGGCGACGGTACGGGTCGCGACATCTGGGCGGCGTCCATTCGGGTTTTTGATGCCGCGGTGGCCCACGCTTATGGCGGGAAACGGAAGATTCACTGGTACGAGGTATTCGCGGGCGAAAAGGCGTTCTCGAAGTTTGGGAACTGGCTGCCCCAGGGAACGGTGGATGCAATCCGCGACCTTCGTGTCGCCATCAAGGGCCCGCTGACCACGCCCATTGGCGGCGGATTCCGATCTCTGAATGTTACCTTGCGGCAGATGTTGGATCTTTATTCCTGCATTCGTCCGGTGCGCTATTACCAGGGAGTGCCTTCGCCGGTGAAAGCGCCGGAAAAACTCAATGTCGTCATCTTTCGCGAAAATACGGAAGATGTGTACATGGGAATCGAATGGAAGCAGGGCACTGTCGAAGCAACAAAGATCATTCGTTTTCTCAACGACGACATGCTCGCCGGGACCGGCAAGAGCGTTCGTGCGGACTCGGGAATCGGCATCAAGCCGATTTCTATTTTCGGCACCAAGCGGCTGGTGCGAGCGGCCATTCAGTATGCCATTCTCAATAATCGCCGCACGGTCACGCTTGTCCACAAAGGCAATGTACAGAAATACACCGAAGGAGCATTCAGGGAGTGGGGCTATCAGTTGGCGACGGAGGAATTCCGCGACCATATCGTGACCGAACGCGAAAGCTGGATTCTGGACAATAAAGACAAGAATCCCAAGCTGAGCATCGAAGAGAACGGTGCCCTGGTTGAACCAGGGCTGGAATTCGCGCCCGACAAGTTCAAGCAGAATTTGTATGCGGAAATCCGTAGCGTGCTGGATTCCATCGGCAAGAGCCACGGGAACGGCGAATGGAAGAAGAAGATCATGGTGAACGACCGCATCGCCGACTCGATTTTCCAGCAGGTCATTACCCGTCCGGCGGAGTATGACATTCTGGCCACCACAAACCTGAACGGTGACTATCTCTCCGACGCGTGTGCCGCGCAGGTCGGCGGTCTGGGCATTGCCCCGGGAGCGAACGTTGGCGACCAGCATGCGATTTTTGAGGCCACTCACGGCACCGCTCCCAAGTATGCGGACAAAGATGTGATTAATCCCGGCTCTGTGATCTTGTCCGGCGTCATGATGCTTGATCACATGGGATGGAGCGAAGCTGCTCACCTGATTGAAGACTCCATGGAAGCGACCATCCAGCAGAAGAAGGTGACCTATGACTTCGAACGCCAGTTGCCGGGAGCTACCAAGGTAAGGACCAGCGAGTTCGCCGGTTTCATTATCGAAAACATGGCCAAGCAGCCGAAACGAGCGGCGGCAAAATAGCCCCGAAGGAAGGCGCGGAATTCCGGGCGCGTCCGCACCTGGCGCAGCGACGGACAAATCTGGACGCTGCCGGCATTCACGGGACGCAGCGCCGTTCGCTTCTTAGTTCTTCCCATCCCCGGAAAGCGACGCACTCTGCGTGCTGATTTCAGCGTTGTCAACCACTTTCAGTGTGGCAGACCGCGGGCCTGTGGCGCTCGGGGTGAATGTGACGGCGATCGTGCAACTCACGCCCGGCGCTAGTGAGCTCGGGCAGGCACTGTTCGGCACAAAGTCGCCCGCATCCGCGCCGGTCACGCCGACGCTGGTCATGTTCAAAGCCGTTGTCCCCGTGTTGGTGAGGGTCACGTCTTTCGTACTGCTTTCGCCGACTTGAACCGACAGAAAATGCAGGCTCGTCGGGTTGAGGCTGGCACGAGGATTGATCACGTTGGCCGACAGGGGCACTTGTTGCGGGCTTCCGGAGGCATTGTCGGTGATGTTGATCGTGGCCGAAAGCGCACCCACGTTGCCGGCAAGGAAGAATACGTCGATGACGCAACTCTTCCCAGCTGCCAAAGTTCTTGGGCAGAGGCTCAGGATCGTGAAGTCGCCCCTGTTGGTCCCACTCCCGGGCGTCACCGACACATTGCTGATGGTGAGCGAGGAAGTGCCAATGTTCGTCACCGTCACATGACTAGTCTTCAGGCTCAGCAAGTAAACCGTTCCGAAGTTGATGCTGGTTGGGTTGAGCGTGACGATCGGGCCGCTCTGAGTGAAGTTCGCCGTCACGGATTGAGGTGCATTCATGGTGATGGTGGTGCTGGCCGAAGCCGAGTTCGCCACGTTGCCCGTCCAACTGCTGAACGTGAAGCCGGCGTTCGGCGTCGCGGTGAGTGGCACCACGGTGCCTGCGTTATAGAAGTTGCCTGATGTGGGCGAGACCGTCCCGCCGTTGCTGGGATTCGCGGCGGTCGTCAACTGATATTGCGTGGTGAAGCTGGCGGTGTAGGTCGTAGCGGTCGAAG
>Ga0302224_10000894_pt1 | contig 13745 bp, 15 predicted proteins | sample II_Palsa_E3_1_FD_193520 | JGI IMG/M metagenome (GOLD analysis project Ga0302224, IMG submission 193520) | Peat permafrost microbial communities from Stordalen Mire near Abisko, Sweden - II_Palsa_E3_1 | ecosystem: Environmental > Terrestrial > Soil > Palsa > Peat permafrost | place: Sweden... | reverse complement strand
AACCGGTATCAAATGTACACCAGTAAAACCATATTGTTGACGATATGTTTGTGAAAGCATTAATAATGTTCTTTTAGCTTGGCCATATCCAAAATTCGTGGACTCAGCTGCTCCGTTCCAAATATCATCTTCTTTAAATGGTGTTGGGCAATAACAAGGATACATGCAGACGCTACCTAAAGAATATATATTAGTGATATTATTTACTCTGGCACCTTCATAAATGTTAAGCGCCATTTGAGTATTAATGCGAAGAAAATCAGCCGGTAAATGTTTATTTTTTGGGAGCCCTCCACATAATGCAGCAAGGTGCAATATTGAATTTGGTTTATGATACTCTAAATAATTTTTAAGAGCATTAAAATCTAATATATCTAACTCTGATGATCGTGGTGCTAAATAATCAATATTGTTTTTTTTAAACTCATCGATTACGTGTTTTCCAAGAAAGCCGTTGCCGCCAGTTATTAAGATCATTTATAGTCTCTTAGTATTTTTTCCTTACGAGCCGATTCAAGATCATAAGCTATCATTTCATCTATAAGCATATTTAAATTATATTTTGGTAGCCAATTTAATTCACTTCGTATTTTAGTTGAATCGCCACAAAGGGCATCAACTTCGGAAGGTCTAAAATATTTTGGATCTATTGAAATATATTGACGCCAATCTAAATCTAATTTGGAAAAAACTATTTGAGCGAATTCTTCGACTGAATGCATCTCATCGCTTGACACTACGTAATCGCCAGGTTGTGCCGCTGTAACTATCTTATAAATAGCGTTTGCTGTATCACTGGCGTGAGACCAGTCCCTCTTAGCATTCAAATTCCCTAAATACAATTTGTCCTGTAATCCAAGTTTAATTCTTGTTGCAGCCTTTATGATCTTTTTTGAAATGAATGTTTCGCCCCTTCTAGGACTCTCTGTATTGAAACAAATAGCATTAGAACAATGAAGATTATAAGCTTCTCTATAATTAATAACAGCGTAATAGCCAGCAAGCTTTGCTACTCCATAAATTGATCTTGGATGAAACAAAGTTTTCTCATTTTGTGGTGGGGGCGTTGACCCGAACATTTCGGATGAAGACATTGTAATAAATCTAGTTTGGGGGCTATGTGTTTTAATTGCTTCTAAACAATTTATTACACTCGTTCCTGTGGCTTCAAATGTGTATAGGGGAATAGTGAAGGATACCCGAACGTGAGATTGGGCGGCACAATTAATAAATAAATCTGGCTTGATACTGGATACCAAGCTAACAATAGAGGCATAATCAGTAACATCACCATATTCTAATTTTAAGTTTGGATTATCAAATATGTGATCAATGCGAGCAGTATTAAGAGAAGAGCTTCTTCGTTTTATTCCATATACTTTATATCCTTCAGATAAAAGTAATTCCGTCATATATGAGCCTACCTGTCCCGTACATCCTGTGATAATAGCAGTATTCATTTATTTTTACCATACATTTTAGTTGAACCTTGTTTATACAATTTTTGTAATTCGCCAGTCTTAACCATATGATTTAATTTTTCATCAATCTCTTGTATAAGATTATTTCGTTGTTGGTTTGCCGTATTTGTCAAACGAGTTGCATCAGCGATTTCTTTATCAGTTGCACTTGGATCTCGTTTACGATCTTCCGCCATCCATACGCGAATATTTACAATTGTAAGTTGATCAATTAAATTTCCTATTGTGTCCATATTATAATCCTTAAATATTGTCCATTTTAGTTCTATTATATTTTCCATATTGTTTAATAAAATCCGATTCCCAAATGGAAATTATTTTATATCCTGCACTTATTAAATAATTTTCTTTTTGCAATGTATTTTCATATAATTCACCATAAGTCTTATGTGCTTCTGGATTTATTTCATTTTGCTTGTAAAGCTTAGGATTACCATGCCAATAATCTCCATAAAATTCGTATATAATTTTATTATCTATATCTAATCCATCGGGCTTGAACAATATATTTCCAATTTTAATGGATTTTTTCCTAAATATTAGTGGTATTTTTAGTATATCTAACCATAACATTTCGCCCACAGAAGTAGTATGAGAACAAGTAGGACATCCGTGTCCTTTCAAATGTGTATGCGGATCTTGATTGAACGGTCCATGTTTTTTACAATTAATTGTTATTTTAACATAACTTCCAGCGTATATGACATTAGAATAATCGTATAAATTTTTATGTATTTCATTTGCTTTTCTAATAAAATCTTTTTGGGTATAGGAGATTCCGCCATTACATTTAGGACAACCATGTTTTTGATGTAAGTGTAAAGATGGAGTTTGTGAAAAAATTCCATGGTTATCTTTTTTACAAAAAATTAAAACGGGAGTTATAAAATTAACATAATTAACATTAGAATAATCGTATAAATCCTTATGTATTTCATTTGCTCTTTTAATAAAAACATCATTATTAAGTTTAGCTACTTTTGCACACTTTGGGCACCCTTGTTTTGAAGTGATGTGATTACTTGGTTTTTGTGTAAATTCTCCATGATCTTGTTTAAGACATATTATAATAATTTTATTTGAAATTCCGGTGTAAATTACTTTGCTATAATTATATTTATTATTATGAATTTCTTTAGCTTTAATAATAAAAGTTTCAGTATTATATTTTAATGGCCTATTATAAATCAAAATTTTATCCTTATAATTTAATTATATCAAATGTTGGACATGGTACTATCATTTGACATCCAGATTTAAGTAAATCTTTTTCTCTTTCAATGAATTCGTTAATAAAATGCCATGGCAATACCAAAAGATAATCCGGCTTTGCTTTTCTCATATCATCTTCCGAGTAAATTGGTATATTTGTTCCTACTGTTTTTAATCCAAATTTATACGGACTTCTCTCAGCAATACCATCGATCAAGGTATGATCCAATCCAAAATATTGTAATAAGGTATTTCCTTTAGTAGAGGCGCCATATCCCCAAACGGTTTTACCATCAGCCTTAGCTTGTTTGATAAATGAAACGGTTTGTTCTTTTAGCTCATTGATTCTATAAAAAAAATCAGTCCAAGTTTCAACTGAGTCTAAGTTTAAGGTATCCTCATAAGCTAACAGTGAATTAACTCTAAAATCGCAAACATCTCTGTGTGGTTGAGTAGCAAATGTTTTCTCATCACCTGATTGTTTCATAGCATAAACTCTAAAAGAACCACCATTGGTATCGTTCAATTGACAATCGACAATTTTGAATCCATTATCTTCAAACATTTTATTTAGATTAAAGAGTGAATAATAGTAAATATGTTCATGACAAATATTGTCAAAAGCTAATTGTTCTATCATAAGAGGAGTATAGCTTAATTGAAGCACCCACAAACCATTGTCATCTAGAACTTCATGAACATCATTTATAAAAGTTTGAGGATCTTCTAAATCATAGAACATAGCAATAGAAGTTACAACCTTTGCTTTTATGTGTCCCCACTTAGTAGATTTGTAATTTTGTGCAGTGAAGTAATCTTGTACGATGCAATCGGCGCACTTTTCTGATTCCACTTTATAAGAATCATCTACTGGGTCAATACCAATTTTAATTAATTCTTTTGGTAGAAAACTAAAGAGAGTGCCATCATTACAGGCAATATCTAACCAGATGTCATCTTCTTTAAGAGTTTTAACTTTCAAAATAGAATCGACTATATTTTTCAACTCTACTTTCATAGAATTATTAATTCCAGAACGATACCAGTATTTACCATACATAGTATCTAGTGGGGCGCTTCTTTCCAATCGCACCGCGCCATCGCTAGTCATCAATAATTGTAATTCTATTTTTTCACCGCGTGGTACTTCATTATCTTTGATGAAATCAGAGACGTATAAATCACCTAAATTAAAAAGCTTTTTCATTGTATTTCCTTAACAAAAATATAATTATAATCAATCATTTTATCTACACGATATCCGATGTTTTTCATATAAGATACATAGCTGTCTTTATAAAGATAATTTTCTAATATAATTACTTTTGGTTTAAACTTATTTGTATCAAATCCTTGCATAACTTCTAACTCCCACCCTTCAACATCAATAGACAATAAATCGATTGCATTAATTAATAAGCCGTCTAATATAGTATTAAGTTTTCTAATATTAACTTTTATAGTAGTAATCGGTATATTTAAACCTGGTGCGGTATTTCTATATTCATCTTTGACTTTGATAGCCGAAAAACTATGATCATCTAAAATACCATTAGAGGCATTTGGATGGGCAGAGGCTATTTCAAAGTCAGCATTATCAATATCTTCATTAGAACAAACGCATTGATAAACTTCATTTCCAATATTTTTATGCTGCTCAACAAATTTGGGGTTTGGCTCTATAATACAGCGCCAATTATTTAATTTAAAATGTCTAGACATTGAAATATATTCTGGTGTAGCTCCGCCTACTTCAACCATAATTCCTATATCTAAGTTAGAAAAATAAGATTTTCTAATAATCTTATCAGTATTCATTTCAGCAAAATATTGATGAATTATTTCATTTGTCATAATTATTATTTTTTCTTAAAAACATACGTAGCAAAAGAATACCAATATATTTGATATTGAAAATCAGGCGAATGATCATAATCTGGTTCGCCTACCAAAATACAATTATTTGTATCTAATATAGATTTAAATCGAACTAATAAATCATTTTTTGTATAAAGTTTATAATCCTCTGTTGGTTTAGGATCACCAATAATATAATCATTTCTAAAGTCGCAAGTAATTATTGCATGACCACCAATTTTTAATAATTTACATATTTGATCAATAAATAATTCATCATTTTCTACATGCTCTATTACTGATGTAGATAAAATTGTATCATATTTTTCTTGTGTAGAAAGAAAAAATGTATTTAAATCAAAATTAATAGCCGGATCAATTTCTTTTATTTGATATCCAAGTTTTACTAAAGATTCGGAAGCCGTATCTTCAAATGAACCCACACTAAGTATTTTACTTTCTTTATTAGAAAATTTTCTCACTGTATCTAATACAAATGCTTGCTGCACATTTGCTCTTGGAAATTTTCTAGACATTGTTTCAGGGCATAATTGAAATAACTCGTCTATTACATTTTTATAAATATATCTTTGCTCATCTGTTAAGATAGTGTTCATTTTTGTTATCCATAATACGAAAAAGTGGGTGCATGTTAATACATACTATATGTATAAATATAACACCAAAAATGAAATTTGATGGTATATTTTGACAACTAAGCATGGAAAATGTTATATTTTTAAATCACAAGGAGCGTCAATGCGGCGTTTACCAATATGGTTGTAGAAGTGGAAAAATATTACAAAAATCAAAAGTATATAATTTTATTTATATAGAAGTCGAATGTGAGATAGAATTTATAAATGCAATTAATATTCATAATCCAATCGGAATAATATATAATTATCATCCAGCTACTATGCCTTGGCTATCAACTCATAATATTAAAAATAGATATACAAATATTGTTCATTATATGCTATATCATGAGGGAGATGTAAATAATAGCCTTAATTATGTATTATTTGTTGATTCTACTCATAAAGATACGCATAATAGTTTTTCTATTCCAAGACCTTTATTTGCAAATAATTTATCTTTTCCTGAAAATAAAATACCAATTATAAGTAGTTTTGGATTTGGTTTTGAGCATAAAGGATTTGAAAAGATAATTAAATTAGTTAATGAACAATTTGATGAAGCTATAATTAAACTACATATGCCGTTTGCATTCTATGCCGATAGAGATGGTCATAGATCAAAATCTATTGCAAATAGATGTTATCAAGAAATGAAAAAAGAAAAAATTCAATTAAATATAACTGATAATTTCTTATCAGATGAAGAAATGTTAAATTTTTTAGCGGCAAGCACAATAAATATATTTTTGTATGATAATCTTACTGACGGATTTGTTCGAGGATTGTCATCAGTTATTGATTATGCTTTGAGTGTTAAAGTTCCCCTTGCAATAAGTAAAAGTAATATGTTTAGACATATTTCAAATAATTCACCATCTATTTGTGTTGAAGATCGCTCAATATCAGAAATAATAAAAGATAGTAATACTATTATTCAACCATATAGAGATTTATGGTCGAATGCAAATTTCATTGCAAAATACGAATATTTAATAAATAATACTAAATTACATTAATAATTGAAATGATTTCATCAACTAATGCTTTTGGATTTCCCAAAATGTTTTTTAATAGTTTAAATGTGATTAATGGATTGCGATGCCAATCAGAAGATTCCCCTAAATAATGATCGACACAAAATGTTGGCTTTTCGCATAAAAATGATAAATATTGCATTCCCGATTCATGGACTATGATCAATTTAGCATTGTTTATTAATTCTACATCAGAGTCTACATCTATATGATCATAAGATTTATGTTTAATATTGTTTAAATTGAAACTGGTATTGGTATTTCCACAAACGCCAACTGAAATATTTTTTTGTGATAATTGATCAACTAATGTTTGCCATTGCTCTTGCGTGGCATTCCTATGACGATCAACAGTTCTGTTGCGTGGAGCTATTACAATATCTGTTTTAAGGCCTAAATTGCTCAATGATTGTGGAATAAATTTAATATTAGCTAGTGATTCTTTTTCAGCCCAACCAGTTTCAGATGGACTCAAAAAGAAGATGTCATCAGTATCAATATATTCTATTATTTTCTTCTTGAGAATATCTTCATCGGTATTGGTTATAATACCCATTTTAATTGAATCGGCTATATCTTGCCACTCATAATAAAATTGTTGGGCAGAGGGAAATAAGCATTCATGACCTTTTTTAGTGCAAACGATTTTGTTTAAATGATTATATCCTTGTATTCTTTTTACAAAGGTTTGAATATACCAGCCAAATTCACCTCTGAATGGTAGAAAACAAACATATTTATGTGGTGGTTGATATAACCCCAATCCTAAAACTTTATTGAATTTTTCTTGGTCTATACTCATAAATATTGTTTTAATGTGGAGATAAATTTAGAAAAATCCTTAGTAATAACATTTTTATTATTTACTCTATTATAAATTATTTCAAAAATATCATGTGTATCTTGTCTATAACCCACAGTGTTAGCTACGGCAGTAGCCATACAAAAATTTCCTCCTACTCCAAATGTTACAACGAATTTTGCTTCTTTCATAATTAAACAATCTTGTTGAAATTGTTTTAAGTCTGGGCTGGTTATTCCTAATGCTGGAATAGATAAATCTACTAATTTATCGGCAGGCACATTGCGAATGATATCATCATACATGCTGAAAATTTGCTCTGATGTATGAATAAGATATTCTGTGCTCATCTCTACGGTTCTTTCACCTAATATAACAATTTTATATTTTTGAGAAAGTAAATTAATAGTTTGCCATAATTCATTTGAAATATTTTTAAGTTGGGTTTTGCTTAAATATCTTATTTTTGTAGTTAAAACAATATAATCACTACCCAAATTAAGCGAAGTACCATTACATAATAAATGTCCAAGCCTTGGTTCCTGTAGTGGAAAGCCTTGATTATGAAAATCCATTGGAGACAAAAGTGGAAAGCTTCCTTCAGTTAATACATAGACCGGATCAGTAAATAATAACTTCCATAAGTTATTGAGAAATTCTGTATAGTTTTGATCATGCATACTTAGCCAATATTTACTAAATGTCATTTCAATACGGTCAAAATTGCTTTTAACAGGCTCAATTTGAGTTTTTGCCATGATTACATCGCCAATTCCTGTATGAAGAGCTGCTTGAAATAATCTCATATTAAACCTTTTTCTACACTAATTTTAAAAGTATTTTCTACACACAATTTATCATATAAAGAATTACCCATATTCGTTAAATCAGAATTATAGTTAGCCATAACTTTATTGATCATATCATAATAATTTGCCATAATAATATTATCACTATCTATAAGTGGATATGGGTCTTTTATCGTTTCTGAAATAATTGGTAAAGAATAGGCTGCACAAACGGCAAATCTTAAAGGTTCGGCAATTTCGGCATCATCTTGATGAATATTAATTAATATTTTGCTTGATCGAATGGCAATGTCTCTTTCTTCTCCCCAACCAGCAGGAGATCCTTTTAATCCTCTTTGTGACGCCATTTGATAAAATGGTCCACGTCTTCCTGTTATATAACTTATATGACAGTAATCGTAAATTTTAGGAAGAATGTCTTGGTTCAATCGTAAATTGGGATGACTTCCTAAAATAACGAATTTAAATTTGTTATTTAATGTAGCGTAATATCTATCACTTACCCAAATATCATCAACAATATCAATTAACGATGCATTATCAATTAATAATTGTCTTTCTAAATTCCACCATACTAATTTAGCTCGTTTTACTTTGCTTGCATTATTTTTTTGAGCTATAATATGATGGCCATATTCTCCATTTATTGGTGTAAATATATATGTATTTTCTAATGAAATATCAATTTCATCAATAAAACAAGTAGGAAATTTTGACAATTCCACCAATTTCCAAAAATCGGAATATGAATCATAAATATGTCTAGTTTTAGCAAAAATAATCATTTAATCTCTCTTATTTTTGTATTAATTATATTATAAATTGTATTCATATTAGTTTCATTTGAACACATTATATCTGCGGAATAATGTGCTTTATCTTTAAATAAACTATGCATCCAAAATTTATTCGTTTCTATTGGAACGATATTTGTAAAAAGTAAAATTTTCTTATTTGATTGAAATAAATTTTCTTGTGTCATGGCAAAAGTTTGCGCACCGGAATTTCTACCGATGATAATATCGCAGTGAGTGCTTAAAAAAGAATTTTCATTTAAATTGAATCTATTTTTATTAATAATATTTGACGAATATACAACATTTGGTAGTGTTGTATATTGATTTTTTTCAACATTAGTTAATATAAATATTTTATCTGTATATTTATTAGCTAATTTGGCAATAATTGGCGTTAGAGCAAAATTTGTTGCTTGATCAGAAAGAGCTAATCCATTTGATACAAAAATCTTTTTTTGTGAATGTTTTGATAACCAATTTTTAATTGGTTGTGTATTATACTTAGTATAATCTATAATTGGAAATAATATGGAAAAATTATCAATTAAATCTAATAAAGAAAAATGCCACAATGTTTTGCATGTATCGTCTAAAGCCTTACTTAAGCAATCCATAGTTAAGCCGTATTGATTCATATATTTATATTGCTGTTGTCCATACCAAGTGTTAATATATGTTTCATTATTAATTATATTTAAATTGCTGTGTGCCTCATGTATTTTAAATATGGAATATTGGTTGAATCCTAAATTTGGGATGTCAGATAAAACATCTGGTGAATTTTTATGACTATAAGTAAATTCTACATCAGGATCTAATTGTTTAACCTTATTGATAATTTGGCGTACCAATCCGCGAGAGACATGCAAATCTCCATTATGAAAATGATTATAAAATATAATTCGTTTAGTAGACATTATAAACTAGTCACTAATATCTGATGATATTTTCCATGAACAGTATCATTATTAGAATAATTTCTAATATTAGAATTATGGACATGATAAGTTTTTATTGATTTTGCAGGATTGCTTGGTCGATACCCAGCATCTAAAAGTTGATAGGCTATCCTATTGTCACATCCCTTTTTACCCATTGTAAAATCTCCTATAACATTATTTATGGAGCCTCTAACAATCCACGTATCTTGACTGTCGTTTCTTTCAAATAATTTTATATTCTGCGCGTTAATATAATCCCAACGACTTAATGCAAATGATGCGTGGTGCTTAAGATAAGAAGTTAATAGAATAGTTTCATCGAAAAATATATCGGAATTGCTAATTATATTTATATCGTCTGGTCCAGTTAATTCATTAATTTTGCTAAAAAAATAATTATAAGTAGGCTTCTCCTGACTATCAATTATTACAACATTTATATGTGGATTTTCTAGATTTTTCCGCAAACAAAAATCAATTTCCTTTTTTCTAGTAGGATTTTTATCTTCGTAATAGTTATATAGTAATCTTATCATTTCATACCAGATGAGTTAAGTTAGTCATATCTAACAATTCAATAATTCTAGAAGTAAAGGTGTGTTCGCGTGATACTCTTTTATGTCCGTTAATGCCAACCTGTTTCGCTATTTCAGGATTTTCTTTGCAATAATTAACAATATCTAATATATCTTGATTAGATCGAGCTATGAATATTTCACTACCATCTACAAAATAACTTTCACATCCTGGAAAATACCAAGATATTGTGGGCCTTCCCGAGGCTACACAGTATAATAGTCTATCTGAAAAATAGTGAGAAACATTATTAAAATTGCTAATGCTTATAGGACATATCGTTTTGTTGTAGATTTCATTAGTTTGTTTTATATCAACCGCATGCACTACTCCGCCATATCCCGTTCCAAAAGCCTTAAACCTGCTTAATGCTCCGGTTAGAAATGAAACAGCGCCACTTCTTATATGACCGTCCGGAAAGTTAGCTCCATAATTATTTCCAATAAAAACAGCATCATATATAAATTCAGACAGGTTCATTGGAAAATTATACTTTGGATCGTATCCAATTTGCCAATATCTCATATTATTGCAACCTGCGTTTTTATACATTTCTAATTGTCCAGTGCTAGACATCAAAGAAAAATCTACTGCATGAGATACTTTTGTATATTCTCCTAATGCACTAGTTCGACAATCGCCTGACCAATTAGTCATCACAACGCCGGGGCATATTTTTCTGGCTTCTTCCAAAATATGAGCATCTATTACTCCGGTAAATTGTAATTGCATATGAATTAGATTTGGTTGAAATTCTCTAACTCTTCTTAGAAACTCTTGTGCTACTATATTTTTATTTTTGGTTTGTTCGAAATGTCCCCAAAAATCATATGTTTCCAATTGCACTCCAACATTTCGAAAGCCGTCTCTCGTGCCAGGCTGGTCTCCTAATGATAAATAAAGTACCTTTAGCATCAAATACCCGTTATCTTTCTAACATCTTCTAATACCAATTGATTATAATTCTCATTAAAAGTAGCTTTAGATTTAGCCGAATTAGCAAATTTGTTAATAGCCGCCTTAATATGTTCTGTAGTTGGATATAAAGATGCAGCTTTATCTTGTTGGATAATAGTTGTATTTGGATTCATTGTAATATGATTATTAGTCAGTACTGGCAAATTAACGGAAGTAGCCAATTTTAATAATCCAGAAGCATAAAAGTTATTCTCTGAAAGATCTATAAGAGCATGAGCGCCCATTAACAATTTCATAATTTGTGTGTATGATTCCGAGTCCGAGACGAACGTAGCATATGGCGGAGTTTTTAAACTTGATCCTGCAACAACTAAATTGCCGTATGTTTCATCCCAAGCGTCAAATAGCAAGTTTGTTAAAGCTTCTGATTTTTCAAAATATAGATAATAGCTACCTTCTGCTGGCGTTACCGCAAATAATGGCCAAGGTTTTGCTACTCTTGTAATATTAGCATGTGGAATGTGTTTCCAAATTTCCTGGGCATTAAGTAATGATGGCGTAATAATTATATTGCATTTCTGTAAAATTGCTATATGTTCATCTGTTAATTCAGGACTAAACCATTCGTCTATCCAAATTCTATTATAAACTTGCAAATTATCTAGAGAACACATAATTACATCGGCTGACTTATCAGTCTTGGCAAAACCAGACATAGATAACATATTTTGTGTTAATCTTAAATTTGGTAATAATGGAGCTATCTTTTTATACCACATTCTAGAACTAACTGTATTTGTCGAAATAACCGCGCTCATTTGAGTTGTAACGGGTGCCGCAAAATCATCTGGCGTTATAAGCGAGAATTTTCTACTATCAGATTTAACTTTATCATTTAATGATGATGGTCCTTTATGAGAACGAATTGGGCTAGGAACTGGCGCTGTAATAATCTCTATTCCAGCTGCTTTTGCTTTAGCCTCTGCTTCCATTCTAGCTGACATTGGCGGTCTTGAGCGAGCAGCCAAAATTCCAGTATTCTTGATTGGAGTAATGAAGCCTTGTGAAGGCGGAATAATAACTGGTGAGTAAGCTATTTCTGAGGCTGGATTGGCAAATTGAACAGGACTATTTTCTTTAACACAGAACCAAATTCGACGTTTTTGCAAATTGGAAGAATTATCATTTTTAGGATACCAATCATATACATAGTCAACGGCATTAAATTTGGAATTATCCATTCGTTTAAAATTCATACCACATTCTTTTAAAACTCGCTCAATGGCTGCTGGACTTGGACGACAACCATTGCCATTATACGCAAGATCGTAAGTATTTCTTCCTTCGTCTATTTCAAGACATTTTTGTGGATCATCGGAATCGCAAACGGCTGTTTCCAAAACTAAGTGGGTGGTTGAGGCACACGCGGCTTTTAAATGAGCCTCATAACCAGACAAATGACATAACAATCCTAAATCAAGAATGAGATCAAATTTTTGACCATAAAAAGGCCAGGTAGCATCTAAGTTGGCTTGAACTGTTTTGATGCCGGTGTATTTCTTTTTAATTATCTTAAGATGATCTTGGCGAGCATCTACAGCCGTCATATCGGCGCCAAGACGATATAAGACTCCGCCAATGTCTCCATAACCCGCTCCTAAGTCTGCTATTTTTTTAAAATAGAACCACTTGTACGAATAGAAGTCAACTATACCTTTTGATCTTGCTGAGTTCCAACTGAAATACGAAGAATCGAACAAGTTAACCTATCTTTCTTACTGAATTCATCTTGTAATTTATGTGATATTATTATCTTCGAACGGAATGTAAATAGGTTTTCTTTTAGCCATATAGTCATGGCAAGTCTTTTGAAATAGACTTAAAGTATTTTTATGGCAGGCTGTTTTAAATTCGCGATATTCACCCTTGTCAAGATCTCCTTGCCCAAAATGTATTCCGTCGATAGGAAGATAACCCATTTGCCAACCAGCCATTCTACTGCGAAAAAAGTAGTCTGAATCTTCACAACTATAAATTCCATAATTAGTATTAAAAAATCCAATAGCATTATGTAATTTTCTGCTAAACATACTACATGCCGTACCTAAGTTTCCTTCTTTTTTCCACTGCACAGGTTTTCCGTTCATCAGCTGAATAGGATAATCAACGCCTTCAAAATTAACTCCAATGGCAAATTTATGGTTTGTCTTAATTATATTTACACAATCAGTTAACCAGCCATTAGGAAGCTCTATATCATTATCCAAAGTGCAAAGAAAGGGATCATTATATTTATCAGCAATTAATAATCCTTGATTTCGTCCAATCGCAATTCCTTTATTTTCTGAATTAAAATGTAAATCAACCCCTTGACACCATTTGTTTTCGGGGTTAAGTTGTCTAAGGAAGTCGACTGTCCCATCTGTTGAGCCATTATCAACAATAATTAATCTATAATTGGAATTAGTCGTTTTGAAAAAACTCTCCAGCATCCTTTGGGTAAGTGCTAAGCGGTTAAACGTACACATCATGATAGCGGTCGTAATCATAACGAGATATATATCCTGTATTTTTGAGAAAGTTATTTATTGTTTACGCCGTAAAACTCCGATGCTTTAGCTCGGAGATATAAGGCGCCACCGAAAATAATATGTTTTTTAATTTGCATGGCTTGCGA
>Ga0302224_10000882_pt1 | contig 13858 bp, 4 predicted proteins | sample II_Palsa_E3_1_FD_193520 | JGI IMG/M metagenome (GOLD analysis project Ga0302224, IMG submission 193520) | Peat permafrost microbial communities from Stordalen Mire near Abisko, Sweden - II_Palsa_E3_1 | ecosystem: Environmental > Terrestrial > Soil > Palsa > Peat permafrost | place: Sweden... | reverse complement strand
TTAATAAAATCTTCTTAATATTTAAATAATTTATAATATAAATAAATTTTTTAAAGAATTTATTAATATAGTTAATTAATAATTTTTTAATAATTTTATTATATTACTAAAGTTTATAAATATATAAAGATATAAAAATCAAAAAAAAATCAAAAAAAAATTCGAGTATAAAAAGTCAAGCTATTAAGTATTAATTTATAAATAATATTATATATTTAAAGATTTATTCGATATATTTAAAATCAAAATTTCGCGAAGACTATAATATTCAAAAGTAAATTCTTTTATCTAAAAATATAAAATTATAAAATAATTTAAACCGAAAAGAAGTTAATTAATAAAAAACTCGATATTATAATCGATAAACAAGAATTAAAAGATTTAAATTAAATAAAAAAAAGAATAAAAAAACAAGATAAAAAAAAGAAAAAATAATTAAGTAAAGATATATTAAAAAGATTAATTTATATATAATTTATTAAAGAAATAAGTTTCTTAACAATATTTATTTATTTAATATTAATTATATTTTTTATATAAAGTATATAAAAGTTTATACCGAAATAATAAGAAATATTATCCCGATATCGCGGATATATATTACAAAAAAGGACGAAGACAAAGACTTTATTAAAGGACAGAAGAGACGAAAGAGGACGAGGAAGATTAAAAGGATAAAGATTTTATTAGAGGATAGAAGAAGATAAAGAAGATAAAGATTTTAGTTAAAGAGATAATAAAGTGAATAATATAGGATTATAGCTAATAAACAAAAATTAAAAGATTATTTTTCGTTTAGATTTTATATTTATATATACTTTTATTTATAAGTATTTTTATTTTATTAAATATAATTTTATAAATATTATAATAGTATTAGCTAAGCTAAAGTACGTTAAAGTAAATATTATTATTAAAATCTCAGCTATTAATAATATTTTATTAATATAAAAGAGATTCTTTATAATTATAAAACTATAACGTTAAATTAATTTAAAAAATAAAATATTATTTATATTATATTTTTAATATATATAATAAAGTATCGTGATTTTATTTTATATTATATATTTATAATTATAAGTCTTATAATTTTATAAATATAAATAAATTTTATTAATTAAGATTTTATAAAATTATAATTTTTATTTAAGTTTTTAAAATCGATCGAAATCGATTAAAATCGTTTTATAATCTAAAATTATTCCGGAATCTAAAACTATATTTTAGATTCCGAGCCGATATTATAAGTTCTAATATTAAACTAAGTCTTTAAAATCACGTGCTAAAGTATATTAATAAAGATTATATTATTAAAAATATTAAAACTTTAATAAAAATATTAATTTTTAAATCCGATTTAATTTATATAATTATAATAATTATTATTATATTAAATTTAAAGAAATTATTAGCCGAAAACTTAATAATCTTATTAATATATTTAAATTTATTGATTATAATATTTTAAGTTTATTTAAAATTAAAAGACTAAAAAAAAAAATTATATATTATTGTATTTTAAAGATATCGATAAAGATATTATATTATAATTAAGTCGAATTAGTTAAATATAAAAGAAATAAATTTTTAAAGTCCTTAAATTTAAAAGAATAAAAAGTTATCAAAAGCTTGATTTTTTATTTACGCAAGAATTCTAGTCCTTTATATATTCGTTAATTATAAATTTAAATCATTATAACTAATAATTAATTTTAAATTAAAACTATTAATATATACGTAACATTTATTAATTATTATAAATCTTTATAAATCAATACTTATTATTATAAATTAGTTAACTTGATTTTAAAGTAAATACTCTTTATTTCAAATACTTAAATTTAGCTTAAACATTAAATTCTTTAATCCTTTAAACCGGACTAATAATAATTTAGCGATTTTTAATAACCGCAAATATTAAATAAATTAAGTGAATTAAACGAATTAATTTTTATATAATAATAGATTATATTAACTATTATTAATTTTAATTTCGTCTTAATTACATTAATAATAATTAAATTATTTAATTTTAACTTAAAAAATTTATTAAAATATTTCTTAAGTTCTTAAATAAAAAATTAAGAACTTTAATTTAATAATTAACGTACTTATTTATAAAAGTAAGTCTAGTAATTAAAATAAGATATTTAATATAATTATTAATTAAAATATAAGTTTTTTAATATTTAAATATTAATAATTCTTAAATAATTAAATAATAAATTTTTATACTTTAAATATAATAATATCTTTATTAATAATATTTAAATAATAATATATAATTATTTAAATATAATACGCTCCTTTAATAAAGACGTTATTATTTAAAACTAAATTAATTTAAATCTTAAATAAATTAAAAAATTATTAAATTTCGATTTATTTAATGATTTTATTAATCTATCCGCTTTTTAATTTTCGGAAGATATATAATTAAAATCTATTATACCCTTAATTATTAAATCTCTTATATAATAATATTTTATCGCTATATACTTAATCCTTTTATAAAAAATTAGATTTTTAATTAATAATAAAACTTTATTATTATTAATATAAATTAAGAACTTATTTTACTTATAATATTTTAATTTTTCTAATAAAGCTTTAATATAAATAGCTTCTTTTACTATAATATTAATAATTATATATTTAGCTTTTATAATACTTTAAGCTATAATTGACTATAATTTAAACTTTTAATTAATTATATCTTTAATATATAATATTAAATAATCATTAGTCGATTTAATAGTTTTAATATCGTTTATATAGTCGGCATTATAATATCCACTTATAAAGTAATTCTTATTTTTATAATAAATTATATCGTAATCTTTAATGTTTTTTAAATATTTATATATTCTTTTAACGACAATAAAGTAAATATTATTAAAATTAGACGTGTAGCGAGCTAATTTAATAATTATATATACGATATCTATCTTAATATTAAATATTATATATAATAAAGAATTTATAAATATTTAATATAACTTAATTTATTCTTTATTAATTTATTCTTTATTAGATTTTAATTTAATATAAGAATTTATAAGTATAGACTTTATTTTAATATCTTGTAAATTATATTTATTAAGTACTTTATTAATATAAGTAGTTTGACTTAATTTAATAAATTCTTTATTAATATTAAAATTAATATTAATACTTAAGTAATCTTTAATAATTCTTAAATTCTTAATTTTAAAGTCTTGACTTATTAATTTAATAAAGTCGTTAAATATAATTTTATTAAAAGTTAAAATAATTAAATCATCGATATATAAACAAATAATAACTTTAATATTATTATTTATAAATAAGTATACTTCGTTATTTAAAGACTTAAATCTTAATTTTAAGAGCTTAAGTTTTAAAGTATAAAACTATATTCAAGCTAATTATTTTAATCTATATAATACTTTATTTAATAATAATATATAATCAAGATAATTAATATTTATAAAATTTTTAAGTTATTTCAAGTATAATAAAGCGTCGATATTTCTTTAAATAAAAGTTAAAATTATATCCGCTTTAAATATAATTAAGTTATTAAATATAGTTAATGCGAATATTAATTTCCAAGTTATTTATTTTATAATACTAGCGTAGATTTTAATATAATTAAGTTTATATAATTATTCGAAGTTTTTAACGACGAATCTTAATTTAAATATAAGACTTAAAGTATCGATATCTTTAATTTTATATACTTATCGACTTTTTAATACTTTAATATTTTTAAATCTAAGAATTAATTTTTAAGTATCATTATTATTTAAAGTATTTAGCTTTAATTTTATAGATTTAATCCATTCCTCTTTATTTAAGATATTTATAGCTTCTTTATAAGATTTAAATTCGATTAAATCCTTAATTTCGATTTTAAAGTCTTTATCTTTAAAGATCGATTTATCGTCTTTATTAATTTTATCGACTTTTTCGAAATTATAATTATTTTTAAAAGAACTATTAATATTAGGATTTTTATTTTTATAATTATAAAAATTAATATAATTAATATTTATATTCTTTTCGAAAATTAATTTTTTATTAATATTTAAATTAAATATTAATAAATCATTAAAATTATTATCTTTAATAATTTTGTTAAAATTTCTTAAATCTTTTAAATTGTTTAAATCATTAAAATAATGATTTTTATAATTTTTAAAATTAAAATCGATATTTGCTTTTTGATTTAAGGAATTTAAATAAACTAAAGAAGTAATATTATAAATATTCGATTATATAATATTTATATTAAGTCCAAATAATTTATTAAACTTAATATATTAATAATTAAAGTCTAATTCGTTTAAATCATTATTATTTTAATTAATTATTTCTTTATCGACTATTCGACATATTTTAGCTTATTTTAATATTATAAATAAGCTTAATTCATCGTTATTATAAATATTATTATTATTATTATTTATAGATTCTTTATTATAAATCAATATATAATCATTATAATCGAAAGATTCGATTTTTAAAAATATATTATAATCTTCTTTAAGCTTATAATTATTTTTATAATTTAATTCCTCTTTAATTACTATATCTTTAATAATAATAACTTTATTGTCTTTTAATATATAAACAATAAAATTATTAAAAGACTCAAATCTTATTAATATATTCTTTTGTCGTATTTTAAAGATATCGATAAAGATATTATATTATAATTAAGTCGAATTAGTTAAATATAAAAAAAGTGAGTTTTTAAAGTCCTTGGATTTAAAAGAATAAAAAGTTATCGAAAGCTTGATTTTTTATTTACGTAAGAATTCTAATCCTTTATATATTCGTTAATTATAAATTTAAATCACTATAACCGATAATTGATTTTAAATCAAAACTATTAATACGCATGTAACGCTTATTAATTATTATAAATCCTTATAAATCAATACTTATTATTATAAATTAGTTAACTTAATTTTAAAGTAAATGCTTCTTATTTTAAATACTTAAATTTAATCTAAATATTAAATTCTCCGATTCTTTAAACCGGATTAATAATAATTTAGCGATTTTTAATAACCGCAAATATTAAGCGAATTAAGTAAATTAATTTTTATATAATAATAAATTATATTAATTATTATTAATTTTAATTCCGCTTTAATTATATTAATAATAATTAAGTTATTTAGTTTTAACTTAAAAAATTTATTAAAATATCTCTTAAGCTCTTAAATAAAAAATTAAGAACTTTAATTTAATAACTAATGTACTTATTTATAATAATAAGTCTAATAATTAAAATAAAATATTTAATATAATTATTAATTAAAATATAAGTTTTTTAATATTTAAATATTAATGATTCTTAAATAATTAAATAATAAATTCTTATACTTTAAATATAATAATATTTTTATTAATAATATTTAAATAATAATATATAATTATTTAAATATAATACCTTTTTAGACTTATTATTAAAGTTTTTATCTTTTTAATTATTTTAAGGATTAAAGTATAATATAAAGACTTTAATATCTTTATATAAAATAAATTAGATTTTTATTTAATTATTAATTTATAAAGACTAATATTAATTATATTATTATAAGTATAATTTTTAATATAAGCGATTCCTTAAATTAAAATTAATTATAATTTTAAAGAAATATTTTTATAAGAATAAATTAATATGATATATTTTAATAAATATAAATTAAAACATTCCGCTTTATTATTTTAAGCTTATATATAAATAGCGCTATACTTTAATAATAATTCTTTAATATTATAAAAAAAACTTAATTTAATCGATTTAAATTCTTTAACGTTATTTAATCGCGCTTTCTTAATATTAACGTTAAATTAAGTTAATATTATATTATAATAATTTATTATAATATTATAAATATCGGATTTAAACTTAATAATATAAATCTATATATATTTATTAACGTGATAGATTATAATAAATATATAATTCTCTTCTTTTAATCCTTTAATTTTAAATAAACTTAAAATATTGCAGTCGATAAATTTAAGTATATTAACGGGATTATTAAGTTTTCGGCTAATAATCTCTTTAAATTTAATATAATAGTAATTATCGTAATTATATAAAATTAAATCAAGTTTAAGGATTAATATTCTTATTAAGTTTTTAGTACTTTTAATAATATAATCCTTATTAATATATAAAAACCTTTAATAATATAAATTTAATAAAGAATTATCTTTATTATTTAAATTTAATACCGGATTTTTATTAATTATATTAAAACTATAATTAACGATATTATAAATTATAAGTTTTAATATTTTATAATTTATAAAGACTTTATTTAAAAAATAAGTATTTAAATATTATATAATATTAATTATAAAATTATTATTATTATAACTTAATATTATTATATCTTGTTTAAATAAGATTTCTTAATCTTTATTTATTAATTCTTTTAAGTTTATTAAGATTATTTTAATATTTGGAATATAATTAACGTTTTTAATAAATAAGGTCTTATTATTTATTATAACAAGAATATTTTTAATATCTTTAATAAATAATTTAATCTTATTAGCTATAATAATTAATTTATTATTAATTGACTTATAGTTTAATAAAATATCTTTATAAAACATATAATACTCAAATACTCTTAAGTTTAATATAAATATTTTATTATTATTATTTTTAAAATCATTATTATAATTAAGAGCTTTAGCTTTTTTAATGACTTTATTTTTAAGAATATTTATAAACTTTAATTCTTTTTTAAAGTTTTTAATACTAATATCTTTAATTATTTTTAAAGAAATATTATTAATATCGACTTTATTAATATTATTAAAGTCATTATTAATATTATTATTTTTTAGTAAAGTATTTATAATTACTTTAATAAATTACTTCTTTTTATAAATAACTTTAGATTTTTTAATATTTTTATAATATTTTTTAAAGGTTTTAATCTTATTATTTAAATTAAAATTAGAATAATTATTCTTTAATTCGGGATATTTAATAAAGTACTTATCTTTAATATATATTTTTTTATTATAATATTTATAATAAAACTAATTATTATTAAAAAAAAATTTATTAATTTCTAAATTAATATTAAAATTAAATCGACTTTCTTTTAATATTAAATCATTAACTAACTTAAGTATATTAATTTCCTTAATATCTTTAATTAATTTTTTATATTTACGAGATATATAACTATCGTATTAACTAAATAATTCTTTTAATATAATCCAAGCTATAATAGATTTATTAATAAATTAGTTTAATTTATTTAAATAAATTAAAAATAATTAAATATTATTAATATATTTGTTTATATTATTAAAAAAATTATAATTAATATCAACGATTTTATCGAAATAACGACCGATTAATTCTAAGCTAATAGTATTAAAAATATTAATAATACTATTATATAAGTCTTTAACACTAGTTTTATTCTTAAAACGATCGTTATTATCGTTCGAGATAATCGATTTAAATACTCTTAAAGCATACTTATTATTTTGATTAAATTCGACTAATCGGTCAGTATACCTAACGCTTAATTCTCTTGAAAAAGGGTCTAAATCATAAACGCTAATCTCTTTATCGCTTTCTTTATCTCTAGTAATTATAATATTATAATATAAAGCTTTATTAAACTTAAATTCGGATTCATTAATATAAGATATATAGTTATTTATTTCTAAAAATAAATCGGCATTATTTTTTTACTTTATATAATTAAAGTATTTAATTAATTTATTCTTTTTAAAAAATAAAAAACTAATTATATTTAAATATTATAATTACTCCCTTATTATAATATTTAAGTTATATTTAAATAATTCTTAAAACTTTAGTTTTAAGATAAAAATATATTAAGCATTAAAGATTTTTAAGCTTAAGTTATAATCTCTTAATTATAACTTAAAATAATATTTTAATATCTTTAATATTTTTTAAAGACTATAATAGACTTAAAAATATATTTTTTATATTTTTTAAATATTAGACGTTATATAAGTCTATATTAAAAATTATAGCTTAATCGGGTTAATGGGACTTAATTAATTAATGTCGTTTTATATTTAAAGTTTTATTTATTTAAAACTTTAAAAATTTATTAAAAGTAAAAATTCTTTAAGAATTAAATATTAATATTAATTATAAATTTATTATTTAAATTATAACTTTTTAATATTAATAAGGAGCTTTTAAATAATTAATAAAATAAAAATTTCTTTAATTATTTTAAAAGTCTTATTATTGATAAAAGGAATTTATTTAAGAGTAAATAAAATAAAGTGGTTTAATATTACTTATATTTTATTTTAAGCTATAAAAGTTAAGCTTTTAAGATAATAAAAAATATTAACTTATAAAATATTCTTATTTTATAATTTAAGCTTTAATTTAAAGTCTTTAAATTATTCTTTAACTTAATAAATAATAATAAGGAATTAATAAATAACTTTAAAGAAGACTTATTTATCGTATAATTTAAGCTAAAATTAGATTCTTTTATTAAATAAAAGAGCCGCTAATAAAAATTAATAAGTTTTTAATTTATGGAATAAATTTAAAATAAAACAACAATAAATTATAAGTCTTTAAGTTAATTTTAAATTAAGTTTTATAAGTCCTTTATTTATTATTAATTATTTTGTTTAAATTTTATTTATTCGAATGTCCTTTTAATTATTATAATAATAATAACTAGTTTTAAATATTATAAGTAATTTTTAAAACTAATATTTAAAATTATATATATAATAATAATACCGACTTATAAAGGATATAATAATTTATCTTTAAATAAATATATTATTTATATATAGCTAAATAATTTAAGATTATATTAAAGATATATTTAAAATATATATTTGTATAAATTATATATAATAATAATATATTTAAACCGACAGCTATATAGTCGCTTTAAATAATTAAAATATATCGAAATATAGCTAAATATAACTTAATATAAATTATTATAAATAATATAATACTTGAAGTCGAAAGTTAAGACTAAAATCCTTTATATAAAAGATTATTTATAATAAATTAAACTTAATAAATTAAGTTTAATATTATTATAATAACTAATTTATATATTATCTATTATAAATAATATAATTACTTATTTTTATAAATATATAATCAAGAAGTTATAACTTATACACTTGTTATAACTTTGTCTTAAAGACTTGAGCACGGGCTTATAATAACTTATATTTATTAATTAATAAATTAAAGATAAGAGTATTTTTACTTTATTATAATAATAAATAAAAGGAAGCATTCGATAAATAATATTCTTTATTAAACTAAGAATATTGCTATTATATTATATTTTAAGAATATCGATAAAGATATTATATTATAATTAAGTCGAATTAATTAAATATAAAAGAAATGAGTTTTTAAAGTCTTTAGATTTAAAAGAGTAAAAAGTTATCGAAAGCTTAATTTTTTATTTATATAAGTATTTTAATCTTTTATATATTTATTAATTATAAATTTAAATCATTATAACCGATAATTAATTTTAAATTAAAATTATTAATATACACGTAATATTTATTAATTATTATAAATCTTTATAAATTAATCCTTATTATTATAAATTAATTAACTTGATTTTAAAATAAATACTTTTAATTTTAAATCTTTAATTTAGCTTAAATACTAAATTCTTTAATTTTTTAAACCGGACTAATAATAATTTAGCGATTTTTTTTAATCGCAAATATTAAATAAATCAAATAAATTATTTTTATATAATAATAAATTATATTAAATATTATTAATTTTTAATTTCGTCTTAATTATATTAATTATAATTAAATTATTTAATTTTAATTTAAAAAAAATTAAAATATCTTTTAAGCTTTTAAATAAAAAATAAAAAATTTTAATTTAATAACTAATATACTTATTTATAAAAGTAAGTCTTATAATTAAAATAAGATATTTAATATAATTATAAGTTAAAATATAAGTTTTTTAATATTTAAATATTAATAGTTTTTAAATAATTAAATAATAAATTCTTATACTTTAAATATAATAATATCTTTATTAATAATATTTAAATAATAATATATAATTATTTAAATACAATAGTTATAATATAATTTATTTTTATCGATATTTTAAAAAATATAATAATAATTAATAAATATTTTTTGAACTAATAAATTAAATTAAATTAATAAGTTTTTAATAAAAATATTACTTTAAAATAATTATTTTTAAATTTAAAACTAACCTTTTTTTTATATTTTTATTAAAGATTTTATTATTTAATAAATATTAAATAATATTTTTAATTTTAAAATTTAATTTATTATTATTATAAATATTTAAATAAAAGTCGGATTAGTTTTTTTTATTAAATATTAGTTTATTCGATTCCGGGTAGTTTTTTTTTATATTTTATTTTTTTTATATTTAAAGTAATATATTTTATTTATTTTATTAGTTTTACTTTTAGGTTTTTAATAAAATATTTTTTTAATTAAAAGAAATTTAATTAAATAATAATAAAAGTATTATATAATTTATTTAATTATATTAGCTAAAGAGTTATATTAATAAATATTTTTAATTTAATATTTTTTTTATATTATTAATTTTTAATAAAAAAAGTTTATTTTTTTTATTTTATATATTATTCGGCTAATTTTTTAATTTATTTTTTATTTTTTATTTTTTAAACTTTTAAATAATTTTAAATATATTTTATTTAATAATTTATTATATTAATTTATTAATGTTTTATTTAATTTAATTATTAAACAAAAAAAGTTTATTTAAAAAAAACTAAAAAAACATTTTATTTTTTTATTTAAGCTTTTAATAAAAAAAATTAGTTTTTTATTAATTTTTTATTTTTTATTTTTATTATAAATTTATTAAAAGATTTTAAAATTAAAATTAATTAAATTAAATTTAGCTAATTTTTAATAAAGTTTTTAGTTTTATTAAATATTAAATAAAAAATATAAGTAATTTTAAAAAACTTATTATTAAATTTATAAAAAATTTATATTAATTTATTTTATATATTAAAAATTTAATTATTAATTAAATAATTAATTTTTTTTATAAAAGAAATTAGATTTTTAATTTTAATAAACTTTTATTATCCGGAAAAGTTTTTAGTTATAAAAATACAAAATTTTATAAAATTTTATTTAAAAATAGTTTATAATATTTTTTTAAAAAAAAAGGTTTTTTAATTTATTTAAAAATCCGCTTATTTTATTTTTATATTTTTTTATATTTAATAAAAGTAATTATTTTTTATTATAATAATATTTAATAAAAGTTTTTTATTTATTAAATTATTTTATAAATCGACTAATATATTAATAAAACTTTTAGTTAAATTTAATATATTTATTAATAAATTCATTAAAATAAATAAATAATTTTTTATAAATTTTTTATTTATAAATTAATTAAATTTTTTTTTAATAATTTAGTTTTTAAATTTAATTAATAAATCAATAATATTTTTTATTAAAATAAAGTTTAAATATTTTTTTAATAACGTGTATTTATAATATTATTTTTATTATTTTTATTTTTTATATACTTTTGTTTTTTATTTTTAAATTTAAAAATAATAAATTAAATTAAAAAGTATTATTTTTTAAAAAAATATTATTAAGTTTAATTTTTTTAAAATCTAATTTATAATAAATATTTATTATAATAAAATTAAAAAAACGGACTAAAATTATTTATTATTATTATTTATTTAAAATTAATAAATTAAAACTAATATAAAGTTTTAAATTAATTTTTTAATTTAAAAATAATAAACTAAAATTAATTAAAAAAAATTTAAAAAAAATTTAATAAATTAAAATTAATATAATACTTTTATTATTTTAATTTAAAAAAAATAATTATTATATTTTAAAAAAGTATTATTTATTTTTAATTAAAATAAATAAAAAATTTATTTTAAATTAATAAAAGATTAATTATTATTTTATTTTATTTTAAATTAATAAACTAAAATTAATTATATATATATATTATATAAGATATTAAATCTAATATTTTATTTTTATTAAAAAAATTTAATTTTAATATAAATTTATATTAAATATTATTAAAAAATATTTTAAAAAAATATTATAATATATAAAAAATAATAATTAAAATCCTTATAGTAGTTTTATAAAATTATTCCTCGTTTTCATTTTTGAATTTCTTTTACTATTTATTAAGAATTTACGCTAATGGTATTTGCCTTAGCTCTAAAGCCTTTACTCAGATGTATATATAGCAAATCAGACCTTTGCATCAACAGCGGCTGGTGATTTCTCGTTGTGTTCTTCACCGGTAAGAGAACTGTTCGAGTTGTGCTCCAGGTGGTAGTCATCATTCGTGCTGAGGAGGTATTCTTCCTTGTCAATATGGTTGAACAGATACCAGAACAAAGCAGAAGCAACGAATCCGATGATAGTCGGGGCGCCAAAAACCCACGTCAAGTAAGGGTCAGTAACGAGACCAGCGAAGGCAAGGCCCAAGGCATATGCGATGCCCGTGTTGAAGAGATTGAGAGCTGTTACCAGACCCCTCATGTTTTTGGGAGCCCGTGAATAGGCAATGCCGTACGCTGGGACATTGACAAATAGCTCGGAAATGCCGCCGATCGAGAACGGGAGAGCCAGCCACCAGATAGAGATCGGAGCAACGAGTGAGACGCCATCTGCATCAACGCACGAAGCACTAGAACCATGATCACCGCAAGGGCCGAGTTTGTAAGCGTAGTAATTGAGGACGGTGTAGCCAATACCGCCGACGGCCGACAAGAATAATCCAAAGGTGATACGAGCAACTGGACCAAAACGGATGTTGTACTTGCGCAGCAGTGGGTATAGACCATAGTTCAGAACAGGAGCCATGACGATGATTGAAAGGGAGTTGAAGTTGTAGAGGAGATCATTTGGAACACCATTAGTGATGAACATTGTCGATAGAGCGTCAGTTGAGATGCCAAGCCCATTGTCGTTGATGTACTGAATGGGGAAGAAGCAGAACATGCCCGTGCTTTCCAGAAGTTAACTTTGCATGGAAGGGCCTTTATGGACTGGAGTCTTACGCTTGAAAAGTTCGCCTAACATCTTCCACGAATTGGTCATTCCATGGCACTTGCTTATAGTTGCCACTTGCTCTAAGGACACTCGGCTTGGCGGCTTCCCAGAAACCATGTCGGCCAATCCTCCAAAAGTTGTTCTTGAGGCAGAGTCCAAGAACCTGGAAGCAGTTGAATAAATCACTTCCTCCAGGTGGATATAGCTTGTTTGGCTGGTCAGCATTGAGGATGGATGTGGACGAAGTGACATAAACCTACGACAAGCCTCTTGTGCAGCCACCAAAGCACTAGGGGAAGAGGGAGATAGATCGCCAAAGGCAGGCTGAATGTGACCATCCATCCAACATATTTTTCGAGGTACGTGCTGTCGTCAGGTTAGTATGAGATATTCTCGAAGTTCAGATGGGGAGCTTAGAGATCGAGGGCTAAGCTCCTTATATATAGAGAATCCTTACCTTGGGACGGCCAAGAAACCACCAATATTGATTCTATTCGGAAAATTGAAATCAGTATTTCCTCTGCATGTATTTTGGCATTGACGAGACAAATCGGTTCCCTATTTGCCGCATTGCCAATGAATTCGTGAACCCCGAATGAGGCTTGTGGTTGAGAAAAGGGCCGAACCAGCCGACTCCTGGGTAAGGATGAACTCACAATAAATAAAACCACAGAACTACACGTTCCGTTGTAGCCTCCGGGTCGATAATAACTTTCTCTCCGTCTTCAAGGGTTTCGACTGT
>Ga0302224_10000875_pt1 | contig 13920 bp, 10 predicted proteins | sample II_Palsa_E3_1_FD_193520 | JGI IMG/M metagenome (GOLD analysis project Ga0302224, IMG submission 193520) | Peat permafrost microbial communities from Stordalen Mire near Abisko, Sweden - II_Palsa_E3_1 | ecosystem: Environmental > Terrestrial > Soil > Palsa > Peat permafrost | place: Sweden... | reverse complement strand
TTGGAGAAGCATCAGCCGAAGATCGTAGCGGTCTACGAAGACGATTTCAACTTTCTATCCAAGATGTGTCTCACGCGAATGAGAGACGTGGCGTGGGAGATGGCGAAGGCGGCCCGCGCAATGGGCGCCGTCGCGATCGTGCACGGCTCGGATTCGACCGATAATCCCGGATTGTTTCTCGAGAATGGTTTCGACTACGTGCTATGTGGAGAGACCGAAGAGACTCTGGTTCAACTGTGCGCCGCCCTGCTGCACGGTCGGCCAGTCCCAGAAGTCGATGGTCTGGTAACCCTCGATAAGTTCGGAAAGATCATTCAAAGTCCAATGCGCCTTGCAAAGAATCCCGCCTGGGCGGAGCTTCCTGTTGCGTCGCGCGATCTGATCGACCTGGAACCCTACCGCAAAGCCTGGACCGAAGCCCATGGGTATTTCTCAACCAACATGGTTGCAAGCCGCGGATGTCCATTCCATTGCAACTGGTGCGCGAAACCGATCTCCGGTAATAAATTTCACCTTCGCCCGGCCGCGGTTGTGGCTGAAGAGATGAAGATGCTCAAGGAAGACGAAGATGTGGACCACGTTTGGTTCGGTGACGATGTATTTGCATTGAACCAACACTGGGTACAGGAGTTTGCAGAAGAAGTTACAAATAGAGATGCGAGCATACCTTTCAAGATTCAGTCTCGCGCTGATCTGATGACGGATAAGACAGTGCAGTATTTGAAGGCCGCAGGATGCGCTGAGGTATGGATGGGAGTTGAATCGGGCGCGCAGTCGGTGCTGAACGCCATGGAGAAAGGGCTCAGTCTCCCATCCGTAGTTGTCGCTCGCAGCCGTCTGAAAGAGGCGGGCATTCGAGCATGCTTTTTCCTCCAGTTTGGCTATCCGGGCGAATCATGGATTGAACTGCAGGAGACAGTTGCATTTGTTCGAAAGACGCGCCCCGACGACATTGGAATCTCTTTCTCCTACCCTCTTCCGGGCACACCTTTTTATGAGCGCGTACGGATGCAGTTAGGCCAGAAGCGTAACTGGACGGATAGCGATGATCTTTGCATTATGTTCCGAGCCGCGTATAAAACGGAGTTCTATCGCGCTGTGCGCGATGCCCTGCACGCTGAGGTCGACTCATGGCGAGAGCCGGAGTTGACGCCCGAAACGAAGGCTCATATGGATGCCCTTTGGAACCAGGTCGATCAGCTGGAGCCCGTGAGCCGAGACGCGGAGGCTACAGTGCCTTTGGATGTCCTCACTCGTCCATCTTCAGATGCGTTGGTATCGATCGACGTGCCGACATCCTTTGAGAAGCCAAGAGAGGAGATTACAGCCCGGTGAGAGTCGTGGCTGAGACATCTGGAGAATCCGGTCTCATGGGCGCAATCCAAAATGGTGCGGGTGGCGACGGCGCCGTCGAACTTGACATCGCCTTGCAATGCCCTCTTTGTCGAAGCGACCAAGGCGGACTCAACTGCACCCTGTGCGGATTCCGAATGCACGTTGCTGGCGGAATTGTGCACACGCTCCTGCCGGAACGAGCCGCTTATTACGCTCGGTTCATCAACGACTATGAACGTATACGGTCGGAAGAGGGACGAGGCAGCCTTAATGAAGAGTTTTATCTGGGACTGCCATATAAAGATGCTTCGGGAAGAAACACCGGGCAGTGGGCTATTCGGGCCCGTACATTCGGATGCTTGATCGAACATGTCCTCAAGCCCCTGGCGCCAGGTGCAAAAATTCTGGATCTCGGCGCCGGTAATGGATGGATGAGCTATCGGCTCGCGCTCGCGGGGTTTCGACCGGTCGCTGCGGACCTTCTCACAAATGGGCAGGACGGTCTAGCCGCAGCTTCTCATTATCACAAACACTTAGATCGACAGTTTCCACGATTTCAAGCCGAGATGACGCGCCTGCCGTTTCAAGGCGAGCAGTTCGATGCGGTAATCTTCAATGCTTCCTTCCATTATTCCGACGACTACGAGGCCAGCTTACGCGAAGTGCTTCGGTGCCTCCGAATTGGCGGTATGGTGATTATCAGCGACACTCCTTGGTATTCGCGAACGGAGAGTGGGCGCCAGATGATCGCGGAGCGGCACGCCGCGTTCTTGCAAAGGTTTGGAACTGCGTCCGACTCCATACCGAGCCTCGAATTCCTCACGAACGAGCGTCTCCACACGTTGGAACGACAGCTATCCATCCGGTGGACCATCCACAAGCCGCAGTACGGCTTGAAGTGGGCTCTCCGGCCATTATTTGCGAGGCTTCGTCGCAGGCGTGAGCCGTCGCGATTCCGCATTTATACGGCGATAAAAAATGTATGACCCGGGGTTATCACCAAGAAGCACTGGGGACGTGGTCCTTCAGGGAGCCTGGTGCGGCTTCCGGCCGCGACAAAGGACACGCGTTTCCATAGTGATCGCGGCTGGTCGAGTGGTTGAAATCCTGGATCATCCTGGATCTTCAAGCAGCGCCCGAGAGGGGCTGCCGCATATCGACCTCAGTGGATTTCTAGTGATGCCGGGACTCATTAATGCGCACGATCACCTGCAATTCGCTCTGTTCCCCCGCCTCGCCAATCCGCCCTATCGAAATTACGTAGATTGGGGGACAGATATCCATGACAAGCGTCGTGATGTAATCGCCAGGCATCGTGCAGTGCCTAAGGCCGTCCGCCTATGGTGGGGCGGGATCAAAAATTTGCTTTGCGGTGTGACAACGGTTTGTCACCATGATTTGTTATGGTCAGAATTGCGGCGGAACGACTTCCCGGTTAGGGTCGTCCAAAATTATGGCTGGGCACATTCTCTAGCCCTGGGCGGCGATCTCCTCGCGGCCCGGTCGGCTACGCCGGAGCAGGGGCCGTTCATACTTCATGCTTGTGAGGGGATAGATGAGCAGGCACATGCAGAGCTCGCAAAGCTCGATCAACTGGGGCTTCTGGATGCGCGGACGGTTCTGGTGCATGGCCTTGCAATCGACGATGCAGGTGTCAAACTCATCAGGCAAAGACGAGCCTCTCTGATCGTCTGCCCGTCATCAAACCAATCTCTTTTCGAGAGGCTTCCAGATATGGCGCGGCTTGGGACGATCGAGAATGTCGCGCTTGGAAATGACTCTCCATTAACCGCTGAAGGTGATCTGCTCGATGAGGTTCGGTTTGCCGGCCGCTCTTGCGGCATCGATCCTGATGCCATTTACCGCATGGTCACGGAGGCTCCCGCCGCGGTACTTCGATTGGGGAATCAAGAGGGTTCCATAACGGCAGCCGGTGTCGGCGACCTGATGGCAGTGCGGGATACGGCGGAAGTTGGCGTCGATAGGCTTCCAAAGCTTTCTATGCAGGATGTGGAACTCGTCATGGTCGGCGGCCGCGTGCACCTTGCGTCCGAAGCGATCATGGAGCGGCTTCCTGCAGCTGCTTTGCAAGGCTTAGAGCCGTTGTGGATCGACGGTGCGGTCCGGTGGTTGCGGGCGCCGGTAAGGGATCTCCTAACGAAGGCCGAGGAAGTACTTGGAAAAGGGGACGTCCGATTGGGAGGCAGACCGGTCCGCTTACCGACATAGAGTTAGCCATCATGAGAGATCAAAAGTCACACTTCGGCGTCCTGTCTTTCGGTGGGACTGGGCACCTGAATTCGCTGTTCGCGCTATCACGACGCCTCGTGGCTCGTGGACATCGAGTTACGTTTTTCCAACGACCAGAGTTGGAAGCTAGAGTACGAGAATGTGGGATTGAGTTCGCCAGGATCGGGTCGCCCCGGTCGGTTGCTGAACCACGTTACGCCCGGTCTGCCGTGGCCGATCTCCGGTACCGCATTAGGCGGATTACCGACGAGATGGACGTATTTCTAACACATGCTCCCGATGCAATTTCTCGATTGAGAATCGATGTTCTTATCATTGACGAGATAACGCTGTCGGGACCTACGCTAGCTCAGTTGTTGGACTTGCCTTACATCTTGGTGTCGACGTCTGTGCCTCATAACTTTGGGTGGGACGTTCCCCGCTCGCTCTCACAATGCGGCAACGCCATCTCGGTATTTGGTAGGTTGCAGAAATTTCTGCTGCAAGTCTCGGTGTTTCGGATGTGTGGCCCCGTCCGCTGGAAACTCGAACACTACAGGCGAAAGCTTGGTCTTGGACCGGCCTGGGATGTTCAGAAGACCTTTCCAGCTCTCGCGCATCTCGCAACGTTGCCGGAGTGTCTCGACTTCCCGCGCGCGACACTACCAATCAACTTTTATTACACCGGCCCCTTTGTGGATCAAAGCGCGAGACCTCCGGTTGAATTTCCATGGGATCGTCTTGATGGACGACCGGTGATTTATGTTTCCTTGGGAACTGCGCGGAAGATTCGGCCGTCCAGTTTCCGTACCATTGCTGAGGCTTGTGAGGGATTAGATGTGCAAGTCGTAATGTCTTTGGGCGGTCGTCGTGATCCGGAGATGTTTGGGGATTTGCCAGGCAATCCCGTAATCGTCAGAGAAGCTCCCCAGCTCGATCTCATAAAGATCGCGACCATAGTGATCAATCACGCGGGAATTAACACTGTGCTGGAGACCCTGATGGAAGGCAAGCCCATGATTGCCATTCCGATAACTCATGACCAACCCGCACTGGCAGCTCGTCTGGCCTGGTTGCACGTTGCCGAGGTGATTCCGGAAGCAAAGCTCTCTGCCGAGTCCCTTCGGCCCGCTGTACTCAGGGTCCTCAACGACTCGAGCTATCGCGACGCCGCTCGGGAGATTCAAGGCAAGGTCCAGGCTGTCCACGGCCTGGAGAGGGCAGTCGAGGTGATCGAGAGACGTTTAGGCGACCGATCACGGAACGTCTCGACGATGCCGGCAAGAAGGTTGAAATCCGAATGACAGCAATGTGATATGTCGATGACAACATTCCAATTAGGCAGCATAATTAGGCGTGAACTCCTCGCAGAATCATCCCGGGGTCCGCTGGACCGAGCGGATCGTTCTGATCCTGTTGCTGCTTTACATCGGCTTGCACACCCTACCGCGCGCCTGGCGTAGCTTGATTACCGATTTTCCCAACTACTATCTTGCCGCTCGGCTGATACATGAGGGTCACGACACCTCCCGGATGTATGAGTGGACCTGGATCCAACGCGAAAAGGACCATCGCTCTATTGATGTGCGAGTCATCGGCCTCGCCCCGATCACGCCGTTTTCCACGTTGATTATCTGGCCTCTTACCGGCCTCGCGCCGCTTGCTGCGAAACAAGTCTGGATCTTGACCAATCTTCTGCTGCTCGTTCCCTTGGCATGGTTCCTGCAATCGATGACCGGGTTGGGCTACCGGCGGATCGCATTGGCCTTTGCGCTAAGTGTCCCACTCTATCGGAATCTGGAGTATGGACAGCTTTATGTAGTAGTTCTTCTCTTAATCACTGCAGCCTGCTGGGCGTATTTGCGCGGATTCCATCGGGTGGCTGGCTGCCTTATTGCGCTTGCCGCGGCTTGCAAAATCTTTCCAATCCTGTTCTTTGTCTTCTTTATCCAAAGAAGGAGCTGGCGCGCACTAACTTGGGGAGCAATTACAGGTGCGGCAACGCTTCTTATTTCTACAGCGGCCTTCGGATGGAACGTTCATCGGACGTATCTGCACGAGGTCCTTCCGTGGGCTCTTCATGGCGGAGGTCTGCAGCCCTATCGGGCGGGGGCTTCACTCTCCGGCGTGCTGCATTACCTCTTTCTCTCAGAACCTCAGTGGAACCCGCAGCCATGGCATTACTCCCCGCTGTTCTACGCGCTGCTCCTGTCCACCGTCCAGGTGCTGGCAATGACACCCGCGATCCTGCTCATCCGCAGAAAAGGCAGTACGCAGGAACGCATGCTGTTGGAATGGTCGGCATTGTTGACCGCGGCCCTGGCAGTCTCCACAATTCCCGCCTCGTACAACTTCCTACTGTTGGTATTTCCCATCTGTGTAGTTGCGGCGGAATTGTTGCGGCGTAAGCGCTACTTATGGCTCGCCACTCTCCTGGTGGTTTATATCGCTATCGGTTTCCCGCTGCCAGCTCCGCACGGGAGCATGGGACCTTTGGTCCTCTTGTATTTGCCGCGACTTCCGCTAATGTTTGCGTTGCTCGTCGGTATCTATGTGCTTCTATGGCGTGATGCCTCTTCCGCACCCGCGCCGCTGGACTGGTCTCGCTATGCATGGATTGCTGCGATGGCCGTCACCGCGGTGTTCACCATGTTTTCCACGGCCCATCGCGAACGTGCCGTGCGAGAGGACTATGCATATCGTGTGCCGCTACAGGCTCAGGGATTTGCTAACGAAGGCCCGGGGAGCGCGGACGCGGGAGTTCGTTATATAGCCTTCAGAATGGATGGATACCGGCTAATCACTGAGGGGCGGAATTTCGAATCAACTGACCCTCCAACTGGTTCTCCGGAAGACGATCTCTCCTACACCAGCGGTTTCGGGCACACCTGGGTAGAACGAACACGTGGCTCCAGATCCGTCGTTGTGGATGTAGCCGACCCCTCGCGTACCGTGGTGGATGACGCGGAACAACCAATGATCTCGTCGGATGGCCAGAGCCTGGCATTTCTCCGCGACGATCACGGACGGGGACAACTCATGGTTCGAAGCGGATTTCAATCCGATAAACCCACCGAGGTTGCGCTCACCCGCCCCGAACTGAATGTCTACGAGGCATCCTTCAAGTCGTCGACGGAATACGCATTTGTCGCAGCAGACCAAGGGCGTCCCCCGCAGATCTACCTGAGGGACGCGACCCATATGGATTCTCCCCTCGCCCTGGGCGAGACCCGCTATCCGGCACTCTCGCCGGATGGACGATGGATGGCCTATAGTCGCCTGGATCATGGTGCATGGAATCTCTGGCTTCGCAACCAGGGCAGCGGCGCAACAAGAAGGGTCGCGGATATTCCATGCAATCAGATCCAGCCGTCCTGGGAGGACGACTCAAAGACACTTCTCTATGGCACAGACTGCGGGCGGGCCTTGTGGTTTACTGCCATCGCACGTCGGCGGGCGATCCCCTGAAGGCGGACTTCGATCTGAGGCAGATTCGCATCGGTAACTTTCTCGGCATCTCTAATCGACTCAGATGCGTTCCACCAAAACGGCAAGTTGCTCGATAGCATCGTCCAGGCCGCAGTACTCGAGCTCATAGGTCGGAACCGAGGAGAGCTTTTCCAATATCTTTTTGTGCTTTTTGCGAATCTCTCCAGCGGAGAACAGCTCTTCCTGCATCCGTTTTGTCGCCGTGCCTTCTGGTAGAGGAACGATTCTCGCCTTTGCGTCCGGGTGCCGGTTCAGATAGAGAATCGCGTGAACGTTAGCCTCGCATGCGGCGTCGAGGTTGGGGAGCTGCGACACAGTAGCCTCGATAGAAGGTTTTCCCTCCATGCGGGGTGTCACTTCCAGGCGTGCAAGCTCACTGAACAGGGCCTTGGCCTCCGGTCGGAAGCGCACTCGATGCGAGTGTCCAATCACTCGAGGAATGGCGTGATCATTGATCAGATAACTCGTATCGTCCGAGGTATACGTCCATCCGTCTCGAGCGCACGCATACGCAAGTGTTGATTTCCCGGCCCCGGATTCACCACAGAGCAAGATGCCTTTGCCATTCTTGGCGACACAGGCGGCGTGTATATCAGTTACTGCCGACGCTCCCAGCAGAAGGTACACGACCTTCTCCAAAAAGTTATAGCGAAAATAAAGCTTATTGTTCACAGCAGCTTTGCTTAGCCAGACGAAGCTTTCACAAGTCCGTAGATCCAGTACCGCGTGATTATCCTTGTCTGCTAGTAAAGAATACAAATGATTGAATTCCCGGCGGGTTGGTTCCGGCGGAACGCTCGAGCTGCCTCCTTCGCTTACGCCAATTCGTATCTGAAGCGGAGTGTTGCCTCGGCAAAGACGCCTGTGCCCAAAGCTCTCTCTTGCAGCCTGCAAGACGTTAGGATCGTTCGTGATGATTTCGACCGGGAAGCCCAGTGGATAGAAGGCACCACGCAGGGGTAGGTCCATATCGTAAAGGAGCTCATCCTGGGGCCTGCTTAATTTGTCCTTCGCGGCCCCCAACAACGCAGCATTTCCAACGAGAGCGCGAGCCATAACTCTACCTTTCAGCCTCCAGGAAGTAAAAGTATCGCCTTCAGCGGGAGACGCCACGAGGCTCCGCGAGGCATTCGGATCGAATACGCAGGATCTGGTGTTCACCGTGCGAAGACGACCTTAGGGCGACGATAAAGACTCGGATGATTGGAGTTGTCACTTGCTGGTCAGTGAAATGTCACCGTTTCGTACAGATGGTTCCCGTTGGCTCCGGAACGACCATCCACCCGGAGCCGCACCATGACATTCAATTGACAAAGGATGGACGATCCGGAGACACGGTTGACCTCGTCGATCCTTATCGTGAATATTACTATGCTGCGATCGATATCGACAGTTGGGCGGAGGAGAGAAGTGAAGGCGTTTCGCGAACTCAGAACGTGTGATTTGACACCAGGGATCCTGCAGGATGAGATCGCCTCGAAGGGCTATGTCCTGATCCGAGACCTCTTGCCCAGGACAGCCGTCAGCTCCGTAGAGGATGACGTTACGCAGGTGCTTTCCGCTGCGGGTTGGCTGCTAGCCGATCACGACCCGCGGGAGCGCATGGCCAATGTCGAAGCAGCCTGCGGCGATCCCGACCCCACGTTCAAGCGCGTCTACCAGCAAGTCTTCAATCTGGAGTCGTTCCACTCGTTGCCGCATCAGCCCGCGCTGCTTGAGGTGATGAGGATGCTCGTCGGTGAGCAGGTTTTGGTGCATCCAAAACCGATTGGGCGATTGATCTTTCCTAATTGCGAGCGCCTCGTCACGCATGCTCATCAGGACTACGAGTTCATGGGCGGGGATCCAGAGTTTTTTACCGTATGGATACCCCTCCACGACTGCCCCGTCGATGTAGGCCCTTTGAGAATTTTGGAAGGCTCTCATCGTTTCGGCATTCAAACCCATGAGCGGGAGAATCTACATGTTCCCGAGATTCCTATCGAGGCAGCCCTGGGAGACGGCTGGGTCGGGGGCCACGTGCACGCCGGCGATGTACTAATCTTTCACAGTCTTACCGTTCATGGGGCTTCGCCTAACCGTTCAGACCGGCTTCGTCTTTCGCTGGATTGTAGATTCCAGGATGCGCGGCGAGTACTGAACCCCGCTAACCTGGTCTTTGCCGGTGAGTCAGGGAAATCTTGGGAAAAGACATACGCTGGTTGGAACTCGGACAAGCTTAAGTTCTATTGGAAGAAAATGCCTCTGACGTTAGTGCCGTCGAAAGCAGAGCTGTCGCAGCGGGCGGAGACAGAAGAGTCGCCGTCGGCGCGAGCGAAGTTTGCCAGAATGGTGAGCCAACTCGACTAGGTCGCGCACAGGCGAACGTCCTAACAGCAGGTCTTCCCTCGATAGGAAACGAGTCCATAGTGCTTGCACTGTACGGTGCTCCTCAGAAGTACAGAGCGCGCACTCGTGAAGTTCTGAAAGGTAATCAAAATGGCACGTCGTGTAACGCTGTCTATAGGAGTAGTCGTCGCAGTCAGCATCTCTGTTCTGGGGTGCGGAGGGAAGCAGCACGATTCCTCCAAGGTCAATCGTCGTCCGGCGAAGCAAGACTCGCCGCCCGCACAGCAAGCCGACGGTACAGCCGATCTCATGGGAGTCGATCTTCGTGGCAGCTCCGCGCCCGGTTTCACGCTGAAAGACCTTCACGGTAAAAACGTCTCGCTTGCTGATTACAAAGGTCGCGTCGTTTTGGTCAATTTCTGGGCGACTTATTGTGGTCCGTGCAAGCTGGAGATGCCGTGGCTGGAACAGCTCCAAAGGAAGTATCAGAATGACGGTCTAGTGATCCTCGGCATCGACCAGGACGAAGGATTGACAGAAAAGAACATAGAGACCGCGGCAAAGCACGTTGGCGTAAGTTATCCAATTCTGATGTCTGAACCCGGCGTCTCCAAGGCGTATGGCGGAGTGGACTATCTCCCGGAAACGTTCTACGTCGATCGTAAGGGCAAGGTATTGTTGCAGACGGCCGGCGCACCTACGAAAGAACAAATCGAGGCAAACATTCGTCAAACGCTTGCTGCGGGCGCTTGATTGAGTGGAAGAGAACTAAATGCGTATGTGGTGGGGCGTCGAAGCCAGGCAGTCCGGTTACGTCCGGCAGCTAACGCTACCGGACGCCTGGATCTTAGGTTTGCGCCAATTATCAGCCTGACGAATGCTACTTTTTCAGCGATTGAATGGCAGCAAGAATTTCTGCGCTATGCGTCTGAATGTCCTTGACGTCCCACTCTTTCACAATCTCACCCTGAGGTGAAATGAGGAAGGTTGTGCGCTCCGCGTAGTGCATGGTCCCAAATGTGTGGACCGGTACGCCATACGCATCGATGACCTTGTGATCCGGATCGGCTAGAAGTTTGAACGTGAGCGAATCTTTTGTACAAAAGGTCTTGTGGCTCTCGACCGTATCAAACGAGACGCCTAATACAACGGCATTGAGAGCGTCGTACTGAGCCAGATCGCGCTGAAAGTTATGGGCCTCAAGCGTGCATCCGCTCGTCTGGTCCTTTGGATAGAAGTAAAGCACGACCCACTTGCCTTTGTAGTCCGCGAGTGAGACTTGCTTATCTTCCTGTGAGGGCAAGGTAAAGCTAGGAGCGCGAGATCCTATGGGTGCGAGATCGGCTGCCAGCACAACGCTGGGTGCCAATGTGATCATGGCGGCAATCGCGCCTGCGATCGCCATTCCTATACCGCGGAAACGTAACATAACTGCCTCCTGGCCGCGCAACATTGACTTCGAGCAGCGCGCCGATCGTTATGCTACGGTGTTCTCGCGGCCGGATTGTCATGCTATTGTCATCGTTGCTTCAGGCATCCAGCCCGACCATCGCCTTTCCGAAATAGGTTGGCACAAGTAAACCAATGACAATTGCGTGACATTCTGAGGACGGGCATCTGACAACAAGGCTTAACCAAATTGGTAGCTTTGGTTTGATGGCGAGCCAATCACGCGCACTTTCTGAAGAGCGATCGGGTGCGAAAGGGTCCATCCGCTGGCGCTCCAGGTTGGATGAACCTCTGCGGTCGACGTTCTCCCTTCTCCGAAAACGGCAACGTCTTTCCTTCTTCTTGCTGATACTGGAGAGAGCGGCTGTGGGCCTCTGCGATCTCATGCTCGCCGGTGCGATGTACTTTCTGCTACTGCTATTGCAGGGCGCACCCCTCGCGCATCATCATTGGTGGACCCCAAAGACAACTCTCTCGGCGGCGATTGTCACGGTAAGTTTGGTCCTGCTCAGAGTATTACTGGATCTCTTCTCCACCCGCACTGTCGTCGGCCATATTCAAGGGCTCTACACCGACCTCCTTCTGCGTCTCACCCATGGCTACAACAATATGCAGTGGGCTCGGTTCGTTCATCGTAATCGAAGCGAGCTTCTAAACCATGCGATGTATACCGCACGGGAGGCTGCCAATTTCTACCATCTTGGAATCGAAATAGCCGCCGGCGCCATCGTCATTGCGTGTATGGCGGTTGCTCTCGTCTACCAGAGCCCGGCAGCTGCATGCGGTCTAGCTGTCACGGCTGGGATCTTGTATGGTGTGCACCGCTTCCTTATTCGCAGAAAGCTCCAACGGTCCGCCGCCGCGCGCGAAGAGGCGCAGCGGATCCTTCAAAGGAGTTTAGCGGACATGTTCTCCTCCGGAAAGGAAATGCGCAGTTATGGAACGGAGGCATTTTTCTCGGAGCGAATTGCTTCCCAGGCGCGGGCCGTAGCGGTAAGCCACCGGCAAGTAGCTTTTTTCCCCCAGGTCGCACGCATTATTACCGACCAGGGAGCGGTGCTGCTTTTTCTGTGCGTCGTCATCGCCGTGCAACTTCGTCACGGAGATGTACGTCAGCTTCTGTCATTGCTCATCTTTTATTTCGTGCTCTCCAGGCGGCTACTCCCTCTGATAAGCCAAATCTCATTCATGGCGGGCCAGATGGAAGGCTCCTACAAGAATGTTGAGATCATCGCAGATGAGCTGCAGGAATGTTCTCTGTGGGCAACGGCGACCTCCGACGTGCAGCGCGCGAGAGACAACTCGGTTGCAGATCTTGAGGATGTGAGCTTTGCTTTCCGGGAAGGATTGCCACTCTTGCAAAATATTAGTCTCTGTCTGCGCGGGGGCGAGAGGGTCTTGCTTTGCGGGGCATCCGGAAGCGGAAAGAGTTCACTTCTAAATATCATCGCGGGCATATTACAACCCACCGTCGGCACAATATGCGTCGATCGTACGAAGGTCGCTTACGTGCCACAGGATGCTGCCTTGCTGGATGATTCGATACGCAACAATCTGCTGTTTGGGCTCACATCAAAGAGCGACGCAGAACTAATGCATGCGTTAGAGGTCGCCGACCTGCGAGAATTCGTGGCAGCGCAGCCGCTAGGTCTGGATTCAGGCGTCGGCGACAATGGCATCCTGTTCTCAGGCGGGCAACGACAGCGGTTGGGACTTGCGCGAGCGATCCTACGCAATCCCAGCCTGCTCCTCCTGGACGAAGCGACTTCTGCTTTGGACGCAGTCACTGAGTCGAAGATTCTTACGAATCTCAGCGCGACGGGAATAGCAGTTGTACTTGTGACGCATCGGGCGCTTCGCCTGGATTTTGCCCAACGATCGCTTCGACTCGAGCATGGTTGTTTGACTGAAGAATCGATCCAGGCGCCTCCGCTGACTGAGGCGGAAGATATTACAGTCGTCGCGCTCTGAATTGCTCAGACACGGCCGCTGCCCATGTCTCTCAGCGAAAATGAGCCATGGAGCGTACTGACGACCGATTGGGAATGTGTAGTCTCAGCCAGAGCGCCAAAAAGACGACGCCCTGCCGATAGATCTCAACAGGGCGTCGTCTTTATTCCAATGACTGGTGCTTTACGGATTCAGGAAGCGAAGCAACTCCGCCTTATCCCGCATACTCAGCGACGCCCTTACAGTCATGTGGCGCACGACCGTCTCGGAAATTCTGGGAGAAAAGCCATCAGGCGTGTTATGGCACCGCGAGCAGTTTTGCCGGAAGACGCGGGCGCCCGGATCTTCATGCTGTTGCGAAGCATGCGTCGTCGCGGAATTGTTCTTTGGCTGTGGGCTGGGCGGTTGAGCCTGCTTTGCCGTCTGCGCGAACGCAACCGAGCTGGTAAGCAGTAAGAAGGAGAACAGGACACGTTTCGTATTCATGATCATTTTCCTTTCCAGGCCGGGGTCAAAAAGCGGTAAACAATCCCGGTCTGCCAGATGTTGTGGTTGCCAGTGGAGGCGAACTCCCGGGAGTAGCTGGTTAGAATTCTAGTGTTGTGCGGCAGGTTATAGTCCAGACCGAAATCGGCAAGCTGGGTGTTCACTGGTGGAAGGCCATCACTGCTAAAGTTGTCGCGACGAAATGTTTGCTGCATACGAAAGAGCGGCTCAATCCGTCCGATCCAGCTGTCGAAACCACCAAAGGCCTGCGTGCGGTACGCGGTCTCGATCCAATAACCTTGCGCGTGATGTCCGCGCGCGAACTCAGAGCGGAGTTGAAAACCGGAGTTGGACGGTTCCCACCACACATGGGCGCCATAGAAATTCTCTTGAGTTCCTTGCAGCAGCCGGTTATAGGAAAGCCCGATCTCCAGGCCGTGATCAGGTAAGAATAGGCTGACACGGCCGCCTGTTGACCGCTTGGCTTGGAAGTACTGATTATTTACAAGGCTTGAAAAGTATGCGTTGTAACTAACCGAGTATTTAGCACGCGAGATCGCCGAACCACTCAGCATCCCGCCGGTACCAACGCCCGTGCTCTCGGTGCCGAGACTTGCAAGGAGGGGTCCTTCTCGGAAGTTGCCGATCCAGATC
>Ga0302224_10000832_pt1 | contig 14321 bp, 3 predicted proteins | sample II_Palsa_E3_1_FD_193520 | JGI IMG/M metagenome (GOLD analysis project Ga0302224, IMG submission 193520) | Peat permafrost microbial communities from Stordalen Mire near Abisko, Sweden - II_Palsa_E3_1 | ecosystem: Environmental > Terrestrial > Soil > Palsa > Peat permafrost | place: Sweden... | reverse complement strand
TAATTTTATTTTTTATATTATAATTTATATTATATATAATATTTTAATAATTATTTTTAATAAATTAATTATATTTTTTATATTTTTTTAAATATAATTATTATTTTTAATTTATTATAATAATATAATAATATTTTTTTTATTAATAATATTATAAAATATTAATATATTATTATTATTTTTAAAAAATTAATTATATAATTTTTTTTATTTAATAAATTTATATATTTTATTTTTTATTATTATTTTAATTAAATTATAAAATTATAATTTATTTTTTAATTTTTTTTTTTTTAGTTTTTATTATATTAAGTTTTTTTAAAAAAAAAATTATAGTCCTCGAACTCGATAAAAACGCCTTTGAATTTCGATTTCTAAATCGCCGAAATTTACGACTTTTAATTTTATTTTGACCCCTCTTAAATCTAACTTCTTTTCGACCTTCTTAATTCCTTCGACACTCCTTACAGCAACCCTGGAATAATCTAAGCGACCGTTCTCTAAGCTATATGCCATCGCAATGGCAGTCGGCTGCTTCGGTTCCACCGTGATAGTAACTAAGGAGCATCTAAGAAGATAGAACAAGCCACGAATTATTATGACTGATGTTATGCTCTTTTGCGGAAACCTCCTGCAAAATCTACCATGGCATAAACTTCAGCAAAATACGTAGGTTCATACAGCAAAGAACTCGAGGATTGATTGATTCTACAAAGGAGACGACGAAGTATGGGAATAGCAGTAAGGCTCGAGGAAGAGAGGATGTTCGGTTGAGGAAGCCAGATGCAAGAAACAAGCTTGCTTGGCGATAGTCAGGATCGGACAAGTTAATTCCTAAAAGATTTGAGACGTACCAAACGCAAGATCTTGAGCATTTCACGACACCAAGAAAACTTGCGTCGTAAGGATGGTGGCATTCGGCGAGAGCAATGTCTATTTCCTCCTTGGTGACCTTATACATTGCTGCCACAAAGGGTCCAAGGACAGAGAAGCCTTTGGCGCCGGGTATTTCCATGCACACAGGGCGGGATTGCCTCTTCAATACGAGAATTTCGACCTCCGTTTGAGTTTACAAAGTGCTCATCGACCAATCCGCAGGTGGCTTGTGCAAAAATGAGACGCGCTCTGCTTGAGGACTCTCCCTAGACTGCTACCCAACACGCAACGCAGACGTTGAGCATAAACACTATACGGAGAACACAGCGAAAGGAAACAGAAGCATTTCGCCCCCTGTTTACCCTTCCAATGCCAGGGAAACAAAACAAAAGTAGTAGAGGTTTCTCTTGTTCCTAAAGTCCTGACGGGCAAGATCCGCACACTATCTTATCAGAATACAATATATGATTTCAGGGTCATGTTGAATGTTCAACCAGGAAAGCGGTTTAGGTAGTTTCGTTTGATTTTATATCGACAACAAAGCGGCCCAAACGCCGTAAAGGGCTATCCTCGGTTGCAGTGTCCCATGCCCGATGGAAAGAAGCTGGAGGAAGCTCACTGTCCTCTTTCAACATATCCATCAGCGACCAATCGGAACATTAACTACTCCCTGGGTCCTTCTTACTGTTTTTCAATGTACATGGGAAAGATCGTCGACACACCGTCCAGCTATGGACCTTTTATTACATACCTTAAGCAAGAAGTTGGACGACTTCAACAAATGTATAGTCAACAAAAAGGACGACCAATTGATTATACAAAGGCGATTGCGGAAGATTGAGCGATTTTGAAGGCATGTTCAAGAATATCAAGGAATCGTTGCCATTCGCATCTTTCCTGCAAGAGCCAGTAACCTTCAAGGAGTTACTTCAAGAGCCACGAGCAGCAGGTTCAAAACCCAGAGCCTCAATATCCTCCGTTGCAAAGACACCTTCCCGCGTAAAAAACAACTATCTCAGTACTTGAAAGTCTGCTGAAAGAAGAGTACTCGTGCTCACCTCAATCATCAACGAGACTCTCATTCGACAAGTAAAGCAACCGCGGATACGCTGCTTGCTTTCATACACCTACCTTCACTCGACTCGCTCTCTTAACCCAGACGGTGAAATCTCTTTTTTAGTTACAAATTCGTTTCCTTCGAGTCAAGACCCCAGGAACTAGGTATTTGTTCTTGGAGAACGTCTCGCCCGAGATGAAGACCTTCTTCAGTCTCTTCCCAAACTTTCTCCAGAGCATTATCAAACATAGCTATAGCAACGATTAAAGGTATACAACTCCACGTTCTACGTAAATTAAGGGAATTACATTATAGTGATCAAGGTCAAGCAAAGCTATATAGAAACTAGATATATTAACGTATTATTTTAAGAGTACTTTATAATATATAAATTTTTTTTTTTTGTTTTTAAGAGACAGGACTCTAGATCACGAGGGAGCTTTAAAAAAGTCTAGATCTCGAAAGAGTTTTAAAAGAATTTAAAGTTTAAATATTAGTCTTTAATTAATATATAATTTATTTTTAAAGAATATAAAGTTTATATTATATTTAAATATAATTAAAAAAAAATTATTATATTATTATTTTTTTTAAAAAAAACTAAATATTAATATTTAAATTAAAAAAAAATTATTAAAAAAAATTATAATAATAATAAAATAATTTATTTAATAATTATTTAATAATATTATTATATTAAAAAAGTTTTTTATTTAATATTTTATTTTTTATTAAAGTTATTCTTATAGAATCAAACTTTATTTAATAATGTTCCTTAAACGACTTTAGGTTATTTATATATTTTTCATTAGTGCTAATATTGCCAGTATTTAAGGCTGCGGAAGTCTTGAGGTTCTTGTGTTATTTGGAAAGATTGCGAGCAGGCTACAACAAAGCAGAATAGACTAGAAGACTGATCCCGCTTCTTATGCATAGCACAGTATATATCTAGCTCCATACTACCCCACACCGACCATCCGTGTTTGTGCTCTGTCCTGTTTCCGGAGGGGGTAAACTAAAAACAACCGGCATTGGGGGAGAGACTGAACTGCGGTTTAGTGAATGAGGTCGGTTGTCTTGAGGGTTAAGAAGGTGGAGGAAGGCTGTATAATCATCTGCGAGCTTCGAGTTCTCTTTAGCAGCATACCAAACCTTACATGATCCACGAATGCATTCTGCTTTTGGAAACGAGGACGAGACTAGTATTGAACATGCGATTGGCACTGACATGGGGGAATGCACTGCTGGATTGGACTGAGCTGGAGTGGACTGCACGAAACCAGGCCGCAGTGCTGTCCGTCAATATTTCATCGCATCTACGGGTTCCGTGAGATCTCGTTTGTTTTGATGGTTGAGTTAAAGAGGGCGTGTTGCAGACACCACGACACAGATCACAACATCGTTCTCAGCCGTGTCAATAGGACAGCTCTAGAGATGTTAGTGTGACTTCTACGAATACCTCCGATTCGGCCCATCAGTGAAGGAGTATACCAAACCCTCCTAAGACGAATCGACGACCTTTCCGGCAATAGTATATATCTCTTCCTCTTCTTAACTAGCAGCGCAGACTCTTAGGTAATAACGCTCTTATGGTGCGAGATCTCAAGTTTATAGACATCAAACTAAGATTACTTGGACGTTAGGCTAGATTCCCGCTCAGTCAGTTTTCGTATCTCCTTGAAACCGAGATTCACAGAAAAGGATGCCTTACAAACTATTCAAAAAGTGCTGGGAAGGGGAGATGTTCCACGCCAGTCAGTGTTTTCTTGCTTCCCTGCCCGTTAGCATCCGAAGAAGATCGCGACGGACGAGGATCTGAAAATCCTTACTGGACGACGAACTGATTATTTACGTTATTTCGTTGTCGTTTTTCGTGTTCTTCATTCCATACCTCGCTTGGAGATATATCCTCATTTATTCCCACGACTCCTATAACTCGCCATTTATTCCCTATTAATGAATTTACGAGGGAGCGAGTCGGCGCGAAGCGCTGACGAGCTGCCGAGCTTATTAATTAAGAGACTAAAGTGGAGAGCTTGACCCTAAAATAAAGTAACGCCCAGCTAGCAAACGAGCCTTGTAAAACGACACGCTGGAGACGCAACGCCCACTACACTGCATCCGACTTGTTCTGGAAGGAACAGAGAAATGGATCGAGGAAACCGGATTGGCGGAGACTTTAAAGGGCAAAGTCCAACAGGTGACATTGAGGGTTGATGGCAGCCACTTTCTGGTCGTTGAATTAAGTTGTGACGTGGGAGATGGAGATAAAAAGACGCTAGAGCTTGAATTTTACAACCACCGGGGTAGGTTGTTATTGTTCTTTTCATCTGTGGGTTTGAATAGCGACCGTCCCGTTCCCCCGCCCCTCTTCCTCAAGAGTTGAATCAAACCTGGAGGTTTTAGATGTAATAACACTTGGACTGAAAACGGCGCAGGAACAATTAGCTTGTGGAGCAAACTGACGTCGACAATTCACATGCCCCAAGAGAGCAAATGGGAACTCGACGCTTCCAGCAAGTGGATAAAGCAGCAGTTGTTATATTGCGATGAGAATCACCCCGATTGCAAGAGCGACCACGAAGAATTTCCAATTCTTCCCACTCGTGTGCTAGATCTTGGCGAAGATCTTGGAAATGCCTCTATCCGTCTTCATGAGACTAACAACTTGATTGGGGTATACGCAACCCTCAGTCATTGTTGGGGTCTCGTGCACCCTCTCACTACAACCCGAGATACATATGCTCAACGAATGCATGGAATTGCGATTGAAGAGCTTCCCAAAACATTTAGAGATGCGGTCTTGGTAGCCCGCAAGTTAGGGATCCGATACCTATGGATTGATTCTCTGTGTATAATCCAGGGCGACGTAACAGATTGGGAAATCGAATCCAGCAGGATGGCGGGCGTCTACAGCAATGCCTATGTAAACCTCGCAGCTTCCAGTTCTAGAGACAGCCGCGGAGGGCTTTTCAGAGAAGGACGAGCAAGGTACCTTGAAATAAAGAAAGAAGACGAAAGCGGCAATCCTTATCAGGTTTTTGTCCGCTTGGGCCTTGAGGCTAGCCATCGTAGTGGTCTTCACATTTGGGTCCATTCGCTCTCAACCCCCCTTCTCGATCGTGCTTGGGTTTACCAGGAACGAACGCTATCCAGAAGATTTGTCCAGTTCACCAATTCGGAGCTAGTTTGGGAGTGTAATGCTAGCATCACATGCGAGTGCGGAAACCCTCTGCTCAAGCACTGCACGTTCCCTGAGTTGATCCGTCCGAAACTTAATGCGTCCAACGATCCAAGTCTCCTGAGGGCTTGGAGCGATGTCTTGGGATTCTATACCAGACTGGCCTTGACGGAAGAAGAGGATAGACTTCCAGCTCTTGCAGGTGTTGCAGTAGCGATTCAGAGCAAGTCGAAGCAGACTTACTACGCGGGAATGTGGAAGGAGCAGATGCCTCAGAATCTCCTCTGGACCTATTTCACCAAGGGGGACCATTCGAGATCATATATTGCTCCCACGTGGTCTTGGGCTTCCTCTCGGGGGGCAGTCCACGGTAACGTCTCTTATAACGGAACATTTTATCCAGATCCCCGGTTCAAAGTAATTCATATTAGTTGCGAACCGGTCGGAAGAAATCCTTATGGAAGGGTGCAGACAGGTGCACACATGAAAGTCGAAAGTGCACGGTTAAGATATGGAGCCCTGACGTTAGAGACCGTGGCATCAGCGCAGGAGTTCAAAATCATTTGGGTCTACCCTGAGTTACACATGCCGCTCCGGAATTTCAAGGCTGATCACAATGGTGAAGGTAGAGTTGGAGGAGATGAGGCCAGAAAATTTGACCATAGAGAAATCAATAATTGGATGTTCCTCGTGGTCGGCTTCAATACGGCTCGGTCTGATCAAGAAGAAAAAGAGGCAGGATTTCTAGTATTGAAGCCTTCTGAGGTTGGTTCTGGATCTTTTATTCGTATTGGTGTTGCTCGAATGCCTGTGAACAAGGATCTGATAACTAATTTACTGCAAAATACCGAAGTAGAGGAATTTTGTATTTTTTTTAAATTTTATAGCCGAATCTAAAATATATATTTTCCTTTCCATTAGCTAAAAATATACTTAATTAGTTTACTCTTACTTACCGGCTATAATTTTTTATTCATGACACTATAGATATATATAAGAATAATAAGTTAATATAATTTATTATCGATAAGTCTTGTTATAATAAATATATATAAATCTTTAATTAATATAATTTTATTATTATTTTATATTCTCTATAAAGTTATATTAAAATAATCTTTTATTATTATAAAAAAAAATTATATTTAATTAATTTAAAAATCTAGTATAAGATTATTTATATATTATTATAATTTAATATAATAAATATTATAACGACTAGCGCTATTATAGAATTTATTATACTTTAAGATACTTAACGTCTTAATATAAAATTAACTAAGCTAGTAAAAGAAATATTTAAGTCAAGATTTCTTTCTTGTCCTTAAGCTTTAACTTAATATTTTTAAATATAACTAGATTATACTAAACTTTATATTTTTTTAATTTTTATAATAATCTCGTCATTATATAATATTAAACTTACTTAATCCGGCTTATAAAAATAATTAATATATTCTTAATAAAAAATCTAAATTATTTTTAAAGTATAAAAAATAAAATATTATATTTAATATTTAATATAAGATATATAAATAATTAATTTTAGTTTATTAACTTAAAATAAAATAAAATAATAATTAATTCTTTATTAACTTAAAATAAAATAAAACTTATATTTTTTATGACTTAGTTAATCTTAAAGTTAAATCCTTAACTAGAGTAAACGATATTATTCTTCACGATTTAATTAATCTTAAAATTAGATTTTTAACTAGAGTAGATAATATTTTCTTAAAATAAAATAATTATTAATTTTTTTTTATTAAATTAAAATAATAAAGACTTTAAATTAATTTTAGTTTATTAACTTAAAATAAAAAAAAATAATTACTAGTTTTAGTCCGTTATTCTTAAACTAAAAAACTAGTTTAAAACTTTATATTAATTTTAGTCTATTAATTCTAAATAAAAAAAAATAATAGATAATTTTATTTTATCTCTCTTGGCTTTATTATAATAAATATTTATTATAAGCCAGGTCTTGGAGAGGCCGGGTTTAATAATATCCCTCAGGAGGACGATATTTCCTAGTCTATTATTCCTGAATTCAAGGACAAGAAACAGGAATATACCGAGACTAAGGACATTAAATTTAATATTATAAATATATATTATTATAAGGAATATCTTAATTTTATTTTAATAAAGAATATTACTAAATTATTAATTAAGTTTAAAAATTAAATAATTAAGAAAAATTTAAAATTAATTTAATTAATTTATAAATAAAAAATTTATTAAAAATTATTTATTTATTTTAAAAAATTTATTAATAAATATATTAAATTTAATTAAAAATTTTATTAATATATTAATTAATTTATAAAATAATTTAATAAATAAAAAACTTTTATTAAAAATTATTATAATAAAAAATAATTAATTTTATTAAATATAATAAAATAAAATAAAAATAAATAAATCTTTAAATAAATTAAAAAAATTTTTTTAAAATATTATAATCTAGTCTTAGATAAAAATTTATTATTTTTTTTATTTTTATAACTAAAAACTTTTTTAAATATTAAAGATTTATTAAAATTAAAAATCTTATTTTTTTTATAAAAAAAAATTATTATTTTATTAATAATTAAATTTTTAATATAAGAAATAAATTAATATAAAATTCTTATAAGTTTAATAATAAGTCCTTTAAAATTATTTATATTATTTATTTAATATTTAATAAAATTAAAGACTTTATTAAAAATTAATTAAAGTTTAATTTAATTAATCTTATTTTTTTAATCGACTAGATCTTTAAAATTCTTTAATAAATTTATAATAAAAATAAAAAAATAATTCAATAAAAAATCAAGAAGAAATATTAAAGACTTAAATTAAAAAAATAAGTCTTTCTTGATTTTTTAAATAAATTTTAATTATTTTATAACTAAGTTAAATAAATTATTAATAAATTATTAAATAAAATAAATCTTAAATTATTTAAGAATTTAAAAAATAAAAAGTTTAATATAATTAAGAAATTAATTAAATAATATATAAAATAAAAAAATAAATTTTTTTTTATTAAAAATTAATAATATATAAAAAAAATATTAAATTAAAAATATTTATTAATATATAATTTTTTAATTAATATATATAAATAAATAATATAATATTTTTATTATTACTTGATTAAATTTTTTTTAATTAAAAGAATTATTTTATTATAAACCTAAAAATAAGATTAATAAAATAAATAAAATATATTATTATAAATATAAAAAAATAAAATATTAAAAAAAAATTTATTTAAAATTAAATAAATTAATATTTATTAAAAAAAACTAGTCCGACTTTTATTTAAATATTTATAATAATAATAAACTAAATCTTAAAAATAAAAATATTAATTAATATTTATTAAATAATAAAATCTTTAATAAAAATATTAAAAAAATCTAGTTTTAGGTCTAGAGATAATTATTTTAAAATAATATTTTTATTAAAAATTTATAGATCTAATTTAATTTATTAATAAAAAATAATTATTTATTAATTATAAAATAAATTAAAGATTTAAGACTAAGTTTTTTAATATAAAAATAAATATAAAAATAAATATTTATACTTTAATTAATTAAAATCTTATTTATTTTTTAATAAAAATATTTTATATATTAATATATAAATTTAAAAAATTAATTCTTTTTTAAAAATTTAATAATTAGTCCAATAAAATTATATAATAAATTATTAAACTAGATCTAGAATTTAATAACTATAAATAATCCCGATAATATTTTTTTATTATTAAATTTAATTTTTATAATATTATATTTAAAAAAAAAAAATTTATAAAATATAATATTTTATTAAATTATTAATATAAATATTTTTATTAATTAAAAAACTATAAAATAAATTAATAAGACTTAAATTATTAAGATTAATTTTTTAATAAAAATTATTAATAAAAAAATAAAATAATAAATATATTTATTTATATTTTTAAAAATTTAAATATAAAATCCTAATAAAAAATTAAAAAGAATTAATTTAGATTATTATTTAATAATCTTTAAATATAAAAAAAAATATTAATAAAAAAAAAATTAAATCTTAATATTATAAATATAAATAATTAAAATAATAATATTATTTATTTAATTAAAATTATTATATTCTAGAAAAATATAAAAAAAATTAATAATTATAATAAATTTATAATTATTAATAAAATTAATTATATTTTTAAAAAAAATTAAATAAAGATTTTTTTTTAATAAAAAATTATTTTTAAATAATTAAAGAAAAAGATTTTTCTTAAAAATTAATTAAAATATTATATTTTAATCAAGAATATAATATATTCTCTTAATAAAAATAAATAAAATATTCTTGATAATATTATAATCTTAAACATTATTAAAATTAAAAATTATATTATTTTTATAATTATATAAATATTACAAACTATCATTAAGGCCTGAGGCTTGGGCATGGGGAGCGCCATGTCACAGAAAACCCAATGGCAGGTGACGAGATTACATAAAGGTCACGTGATGGATCCTGGTGGACCCGCTTGCGGGAAGAAAGAATTCATGAGATCCAGGACTCCTTGGGGATCTAGTATAATATAAAGGACTATATAGGAAAACTAGACTTCCAGGTAAATAAAAGTTTTATACTTAATTTAAATAATATTTTTTATATATTTATAACTATATAATACTTTAGGATATTACTCGATAATATCTATTAGACTTATCAAGACTCCCTGTCTAAAATCCCCTAAATCCCTAATATATTAAAGTTTATTTTTATTATGACAGACTATAAGTATTATACTTTAAATATTATTATATTATAATACTAAATTAAGATAAATTAATTATATTTATTAAAGAAGATAATAATAAAAAAAAGATTATATAAGGACGGGAGACGTTTATCCCGGAAGGAGATTTTATTTCTAGAGATCTTAAGATTAAGTTATTTAATAAATTTAAGAAAAATTAATTTAAGTTAAATTTATTCTTGATCTAGTATAAATTTTATATAACTTTTAATAAATATAAATTTAAAATAAAAATATAATAAATTTTATAAATTATTATTATATTATAAGAAAATATTTTTGACTAGATTAATTCTTTTTTAATTAATTATATAAAGTATAAAAATAAATAAAAATAATATATTATAATTATAAAGAATAATATTATTAAATATTTTTATATTATAAAGGGATTTAGTAAGGGAATATACTAGATATTTAGAGATATTAAGAAAGAAGTTATAATAGAATAAAATCTTGAATATCTTAAGTAAAAAGACTTAATAATAATTTATGCGATAAGTTTTTAATAATTAGTAATAAAAATCTAGTAGGGCAAGATAGTATTATAATATTAATTTTATATTAATCTCAAGAACGGGATCAAGAATAAAATAACCAGGTCTAAAAAATCAAATAATTTATAGGAATTTATTATATTAATAATTAAGATTAATAACTAGATATATAAATATAATCTTAAAAAATAAGAATAATACTTACAGGAATATAAAAGAAAAAAGATCCCGGATAAATATTATTTATTTATAGAATTAAATATTATACTATAAATAATAATAAAAAAATAAGTCTTTAAAGAAGAAATATAAAGACGACAAGAGAAGAAGTTATACTTTAAATATAAATTATTAGGATATATGGCAAGATTTTATTAAAAGAATAAAATATTATGAAAAAAGAAATAACTCTATATTATAAGCAGGAATAAGGATTATAATATATTGGAAATATATATAATTAATTAAGTAAAGAAATATTTAGGAGTTTATAAAATATTAAGATATAATTAATAATATCGGTAATAATTATTAGATATTTTAAAAAAATAATTAAAAAAAGAATATATATATATATAAATTAATGACGCTAGTAAGTCTAGTAATTTAATAAAATTAGATATAGATAAAAAAGGATTATTGGTACCAGGATGGCGACCGGAGACCATGTAAAATAAAATATTATTTATATGGTCTAAAGGCTGGCCAAGGATGAAAGAAGTATAGGAAGTAATTTAGAGAAAAATATTTCCAAGAGATAACGATATCAGAGAATAAATATTAATTCTATAAAATAATGAGTTAGATATTAGGTGGAGGGAACTAGGAGAAGCCTTCGCTAGAGGATCTAACTAGAAAATATAATAAAAAGTAATATTTTAGGACTATCGTTAAATAAAATAAAAAAAGATTAATAATAATTAAATATATATATTACTTTTATCTAGTCTAGAATCTATATTTAAATAAAAGAAATTAAATAATAAAGAAATATAAAAATTATTAATCCAGGGATAAAATTAAAAATTATAAATAAATATAAAAAACGATATCTAACTTTTTTATAAATTATATTCTATTAAAATAACTTATAGATTTAAAATTAAATAAATATATAGAGTATAAATAATAATATTATCTAAAAAAATATCTTAATAATAAATTAATATATTCTAGAAATATTATAAAATAACTAGTATAAAAGAATAATAATTTATTATAATGATCACTATCGGAATAATTAAATAAAATAATAAAATATAAATTATAATTAATTTAGGAGTTATAGAAAACTTTATATTAAAAAAAGTAATATTATAATTAAAACTAGAAACTAGAATTAAATATTATTTTTATAAGTTAAAGATAATTAATAAAAAGTCTATTAATAAAAAATCTAGAATAATAAAAATAAAAATAATAAAGATTATACTTAAAATATCTAGAAAATATTTAAAATATATTATCTTTAATATTATATTTATTAGACAATATAAGATTATTCTAGAAATATCCTGGATTTAATATTATAATTTTAATATTAATTAAAAATAAAATATATTATTATAAAATAAATATTTCAAGAAATATTTAATTATATAAAAAGAAAAAATAGGATTAATTTCTCTAAAAAATCCTAAAGAGATATACGCCATCTCTCAAGAAAAGTCAGAATACTTAATAAAAAAAAAGCGAGATTTACTTTTAAAATAAATATTAAAAGAATATAATAAATTTATAAAATTATTTAGAGAGAAAATAAATATTAAGATTTTATCTTAATATAAATAATAAGATTATAATATATTATTAAAGAAAAAAAAAAAATTATTTTTTTTATTTATTTATTAAATATTAAAAGTTAATTTTAGAATATTAAGGAAATATATCGATAAGAATTTAAAGAAGAGATTTATTTAATTATTAAATTTATTAATAAGAAGTCTAGTATTATTTATATTAAAAAAAAATAAAAAAAAGAAATTTTATATTAATTATTAAAAACTAAATATAATTATTATTAAGAATTATTATATATTATTATTTATAAATAAATTATAAGATAGACTTAATAAAATAATAATATTTATTAAGCTAGACTTATATAAAGTATATAATCTTATTTATATAAAAAAAGATAAGGAGTAAAAAATAATATTTTAATATAGGTATAATTATTTTAAATATTAGATTATATTCTTTAGACTTATTAATATATTAGCGATATATATAAGAATAATTAATATTATACTCGGGAAATATTTAGATAAAATATATATTATTTATTTAGACGATATTTTAATATATTCTAAAATAATAAAATAATATATAAAAAATATAAAAAAAATATTAATAATTTTATTTAAAATATAATTATTTTATAAGTTAGAGAAATATATATTTTATCAAGAAAAAATAGACTTTCTAAAATATATTATTATTCCTGGAGGACTATTTATAAATTTATTAAAAATTAATATTATTCTGGAATAAAAAAAATTAACTAGTATTAAGAAAATATAATCCTTCCTGAAATTTATAAACTTTTATTAAAGATTTATTAAAAAATATTTTATTATTATTATTTTATTTATAAAATTAATAAAAAAGGACAAGAACTTTAAATAAATTTATTTAATATAAAGTACTTTTAAGTAACTTAAAAAAAACTTTATATATATATTTATACTTTTAATATTTAATCTAGAAAAATAAATTATTATAAAAATAAATTTATTGGATTATATTCTTGGAGTAATATTAAATTAATAGGACGAGGGCCAGAAATAATAATCAATAATATATTATTCTTGAAAATTATTATTAGTAAAACTTAATTATAAAATCTATAATAAAAAATTATTAACGATTATAGATATTTTTTAAGAATAAAGAATATATTTAAAAGAATTTAAATATTAAATATAAATTTATATAAATTATAAAAATCTTATTTATTTTATTATAATAAAAAAACTTAATTAATAATAAATATATTAAATAAAAATATTTATTATATATAACTTTTAAATTTTATATATTAAAGAAATAAAAAATATTAAAATAAATACTTTAAATAAAAAATTAAAATACTTTATTAATAAAATATATAAATTAAAAATAATATTTAAAAAAGAAAATAACTCGTTAATATTTAATATATAATAACTTATAATAATAATTAATTCTTTTATTAATATAAATAAATAAAGTAAATAAATTTAAAAATAATATATAATAAATATTATAATAAGGAAATAACTAGGGAATTCGCGGGGGGACTTTAGTCTTAATTCCTATAGACTATTATTATTTTAGGGACGAGTTTATATATCTTTGAATATAAAAAGGAATCTCGTTAAATATAAATATAAATTACTAGCTCATGAATATTAGAAAATATAAAAAATACTAAAATAAGTCTCCAGGATATATTACTTTCTAGGGATTAAAAAGATTATAAAGAATATAATATATAAATATAATATTTATATATAGAATAAAATTATAAGATATATTTTATATAATAAAATATAGTCTTATAATATGCCCCCATAATCTTAAAAATCTATTATTATAGATTTCGTGATTAAGCTATTACTCTCAAGAAAATCATGAACAGAATATAAGTATAACTTTATCCTAATTATTATAAATAGATTAATTAAATATATATATATAATATTATATAATAAGTCTAATATAATTAAGAAATTATTATATATTTTATTTTAGACTATTATTATAAATTATAAAGTCCTAAAAAAAATTATCTTAAACAAGAATAAATTATTTATATTTAAATTTTGGATTATACTAATAATTCTAATAAAAATAAAAAAAAAACTATTATTAATATTTTATCTATAGACGAATAAATAAATAAAAAAAATTAATTAA
>Ga0302224_10000813_pt1 | contig 14639 bp, 5 predicted proteins | sample II_Palsa_E3_1_FD_193520 | JGI IMG/M metagenome (GOLD analysis project Ga0302224, IMG submission 193520) | Peat permafrost microbial communities from Stordalen Mire near Abisko, Sweden - II_Palsa_E3_1 | ecosystem: Environmental > Terrestrial > Soil > Palsa > Peat permafrost | place: Sweden... | reverse complement strand
CAACGCAAAAGCATCACGACCTATCGGCGCGCGAGTCAGGTAAGACGTACACCTTGGCTGCCGGTCTAGTGGAAGGCATCGATCAGTTCGACGCTAAATTTTTTGGCGTACCGGCTATCGAGGCGGGAGCGATGGATCCTCAGCAGCGAATGTTGCTCGAGGTTAGTTGGCACGCACTTGAGAATGCGGGGTTGAACGCAAAGGAGCTTCGAGGATCGGCCACTGGAGTTTTCATTGGCTTGACCACAGACGACTACGCACGATTACATGCTCGGTCCCCTTTGTCCGTGTCGACGTATACCGGTCTGGGTAGCGCCAAAAGCATGGCCGCTGGAAGGCTTTCGTACTTCTATGATTTTCGCGGGGCGACCCTGCAAATCGACACGACTTGCTCGTCTGCTTTGGTTGCGTTGCATTTGGCTGCCCGAGAATTGCGTGCTGGGGACTGCAATCTTGCGCTTGTTGGGGGCGCGAATGCGATTGTAAGTCCGGACACAAGCATCGGATTTTGCGAGATGAAGGCGCTTTCACGTAGCGGAAAACTTCGCTCATTTAGTGATACAGCGGATGGATACGTTCGCGGTGAAGGGTGCGGCGTTATCGTCATGAAGCGGCTCTCGGACGCACTACGTGATGGCGACCTTATCCGCGGGGTCATTCGTGGTTCGGCAGTCAACCATGACGGCCGAACAAACGGGCTAACAGCTCCCAACCAAGCCGCGCAGCGCTCTGTCATAAGTCGTGCTCTTGAATCTGCCGCCTGCTCGAAGGAGGACGTCGATTACGTTGAGGCTCACGGTACAGGAACGCGCCTCGGCGACAATATTGAGGCGAATGCCCTAGGCGATGTCTACGGCGGTCGTTCATACCCTCTGAGAATAGGCTCTGCAAAAGCATCGATTGGTCACCTCGAGGCTGCTTCCGGCATCGCATCGGTGATCAAAGTGCTACTCGCGTTCGAGCACAGATATGTGCCTGGCCAGGTAAACCTCGGTGTTCCAAATACAAGAATTAATTGGAAGGGTCTAGGCCTTGATATTTCAGAGTCGGCATGGAATTGGCCGCTACGTGAAGGCAGAGCTCGCATAGCTGGTGTCAGTTCTTTTGGTATGAGCGGAACAAATGTCCATCTGATCCTTCAGGAGCCGCCCAAGACCGACCACAAGATTGAAGCTTCAAATGACGAACCAAGTATCATACTTTTGTCCGCCAAGACTGAATATTCCATGCAGGCGCGTTTGGAACAACTGCGTGAGGCAATCAAATCGCTCGATACTGACGACGAAATTGTGGACCTATCCGTGTCCAGCTTCGGTCAGAGCCACTTTGATGAGTACAGGTACGCGTTGGTAGCGAACACCCGCAAAGATGTTGCGGCACTTCCGACTTCCTCTAAAGCGCCAGAGTTCAAGCGAAGGGCGTCGGGTTCCTCGGAAAAGCTTGCCTATATATTCTCGGGCCAAGGAACTCAATATCCGGGGATGGCGGCTAAGCCATACAAGAATTGGCAGGCGTTCCGTCATGCTTTTGACGCGTGCGCCAAGGTTGCTTTCGAGCAAACGGGATATGACCTCGTATCAATTTGTTGTGAGGAGGAAAAGGGAGAGCTCTTACGCCGGACAGAGGTCGCCCAACCTGCACTGGTCGCGATGGGTATTTCACTCGCAGTATGGTGGAGATCGGTGGGTATAGTCCCCTCAGTTGTTGTAGGTCACAGCATTGGTGAATATGCAGCCGCTGTCACCGCAGCATCTATGTCTATGGAAGAAGCGATTTGGCTCGCCTGCGAGCGTGGTGCTGCCGTCGCGAAACTTGCGCCAAGTGGTCTGATGTTCGCCGTCGTGGGAGATCCTCATAAAGTCAAGCAACTTTGTGAGGATCTTCCTCAAATGATATGCATTGCAGGTATCAATGCGGCTGGACAAATCACATTGGCGTGTCAGACGAGCGACGAAGATTTTTGCAGGGAATTAATCCGTAGCTATGGCCTTCGCGACAGTAAGGTTGCGGTGGATCATGCCTTTCATTCCACGGACATGACCCAGCCAGCCGAGCGAATCAGGACTTTGTTAAAAAACGTTGCGTTGAAAGAACCAAAAATCCAATGGATAGGAACGTCTGGACCTGATGCAAACGAAACGCCATGGCTTGAACCGGCGTATTTTGGGGATCAAATGCTGAGGCCAGTAGGTTTCAAGAGAGCTATCGAGCTTGCGATCACAAGCGGAACCCATAACTTTCTGGAAATTGGTCCGGAACGTATTCTCTCGGTGCCGATGCGTTCCATAGGCGGCGACGATATTGTCATTGCCGCGACCATGCGAAGGGGCGCGGCACGATTTAGCGAGCACGCAGAGAGTCTGAAAAAGCTCTATGAGGCTGGGCTAAGTATTTCCCCAACACGTCCTGGTTTTTCGTCTGCAAAACATCTTCCACTCTATCCCTTTGATAGGAAGAGATTCTGGCTGCCTATTGATGCAAAGATTGAGCAGCCGAACACGCAGGTTGACGACCCTTTTGGCTTTCAACTTATTGAGCTTTTGGCAGTCAGTAGTGGCCGAATATTTGATGTGACGTTGTCCATCGGCCGTCAGCCACATCTTGAGCAGCACTATTTATTTGGAGTTCCCGTGGTCGCTGGAGCGACTTGGATCGCGCTTCTGATCCAAGCGGCCCAGGAAATTCTTGGACAGGCTTCCGTAAAGCTATCCAATGTCCGATTTATAAGACCTCTCGTCATGCAGGCGAACGCCGAGTCAAGCGTCCGTCTGACCTGCATGCCAACGGACGGACATTTCAAAATAGCGATTGCTTGCGACGGCGTACTTCATTGCCACGGATTCATTGAGAAATTTCAAGGCGTTGCCGATGAAGATTGGACGGAAGAATCCACTGAGGTGCTTCGCGTCGTGGATCTAAGCGACTTCTATGATCAATTTGACGCACGCGGTTACCACCTTGGCGAGTCGTTTCGGTGGATCAAGTCCGGGTCAGACGGGCGATCGGGATCAAGGCGGACGTTGCTGGAGCCTAAGCTGACGCAAGACGGACGATCCTATCCACTGTTCCCTGGGCTAATTGATTCCTGCTTCCACGGATTGAGCGGACTGTTGGCTTCGTCACCCAATCTGGTTCATGGAAAGGAAATTGTGGTCCCATCGGAGATTGCGGAGATCAAATTTTATGGTGGCGACTGGCAAGTGAATAGGTATGACCTCGAAGCAGGTAGCGCCTCGCAAATCTCTCCCGAGAGTCTCTCCGGAGACCTAGCCTTATATGCGGAAAATCGAACACCAGTTATCGAATTGCGAGGAGCGACGTTCCGAAAAATCTCGAGCGATACACTGGTTCGATTGACGAAAAACGGTGCCAATTCGATTCAATATCTCGCCTCTCAATGGCAGATCGTGGACGCCCGGCGTGACAGCTCACAACACGGCTTACTTGTTTTTTTTGGCGATCATGCTAGGGCAGAAACTTCCGACGTGGGCTCAGAGTGGCCGTCCAAAGTGTATTACCGCGATGAAGATGATATCGCTTCACTAATCGAAGCTATCGAGGGAATCCCTGATGGCTCTGATGTGTTCCTTGTGCATTCGAGCGCCGGGTCTAAAAGCAATGGAGATATCGGAGGATTATCGCCCATCGTATCGGCCTTAATGGCTTGGTTGGGGGTGATGGCTCATCTATCGGATCTCGCTATCAGAAAGGTTCTTCATGTCAATGCGATCATTTCGGAGAATGAAGGCAATGAGTTTTCCTTTGAGAGAGTGGCGAACGGGGCTCTGATTGGTCTTCTGAAGAGTGTGCGTGCGGAACATCCCAGCCTTAGGTTGCGTATTATCCGCGGCGGCGCCGACAGCTTGCTCGCGAACGTCCGTTGTGGTCGGGCACCAGTTGGTACGCACGGCGAGTATCGACTCGTCGGCGAGCGGTGGGAGGCTTTGAGGTTGGCTAAACCGAAATCTCGAGACGAGGTCGAGAGGACATTCGATCTTAGCGACGGCACGGTGGTGATTACCGGAGGATCCGGTGCCCTAGCTCCGTACTTGATCCCGTGGTTGAGGTCGCTTGGGGCGCAAAGGATAAAGCTGGTTTCGCGATCGTGTCGCGAAAGCTCCGTATTGGTCGGAGGCATACAAATTGAATCGTACGCTTGTGACGTGACGGACGAAATGTCGGTTGCGGGTATGTTCGAGAATATAAGAAAAGAAGGAAGTGAGGTTATTGCCGTTGTGCACGCTGCAGGCGTGCTCGCGGATAGACCTTTCGCCAAACTATCCCGCGAAGACCTCCTGAAGGCGATCGAAGTAAAGCTTGGCGCCGTCATCAACATGGCGAAATTTTGGCGCCAGCGTTCGATACGTCTATTTGTCGGCTTGTCCTCTCTCGTGTCGATTACAGGATCACCCGCCCAGGCGGCATATACCGCAGCCAATCGTGCGCTCGACTGCTGGGTGGATGAACTAAGAAGTGAAGGCGTCCATGCTTACTGCGTGAACCTTGGTCCTGTGAATCAAGGAATGGCATCTAGGCTAAACGAAGTACACAAGCAAAGACTAAGGCGCGTTGGTCTCAAGCTTCTGCCGGCCGAACAATTGGCTGAAGCTCTCGATCATGTAATTTTCAGTTCTGATGGAGCGCTTGCCGCGTTTGCAGGAAGTGACGCGCGACTAATTGCTTTGGATGATGAAACATCTGAAGGACAAGGTTTTGGCCTCGGTGAGAAAGATACGCTTCACGTCCTATGCGCTGGCTTCGCCGAACTGCTAGGGAGCCGAACTGGAGAAGAGGATCCTGACGTAAGCCTTCAGGAGCTCGGAATGGATTCCTTATTAGCGGTTGAATTGGCGACTTGGGTCAATGGCAAGTTTAATATCGAGCTTTCAATCGAAGTGGTGTTGGCTCAACCAAACCTTCGGTCCGTCGCATCTCGGATAGATCAACTACTTTCCGGTGAAATTGCTGTGGAAGAGCCGATCAGTAAAGAGTGGATTGCTGGCGAAATTTGAAAGTCGGACTGGTCTAGCCCTAATGAGCTTCGCCGACCCGGCGTGATGATACAAGCCGACCACTTTATATTAAAAAATGATCATCTTTTTTGGATCGCATATGCGCCTTTGACGATCTGCGAGTGTCGCTATTCAGATCGAAAAAAAACAGATAGGAAATACGAATGAACGCATCGATACTAGACGCGCTAAGGGTCCGCGCAGACGACCAACCAGGCCAACTTGCTTACCGGTATCATGACGCGTTGCCCAAAAGCATTTCATCCGTAACATACAAAGAGCTCGAACGTTACGTGCTACAGGGAGCAGCCTTTCTCTCCGAATGCGCTGCCTCGGGAAGCCGGGTGGCAATTCTTTTGCCGAACTCGATCGAATACATAATTACGTTTTTCGCAGTTCAAGCCGCGGGACTTGTGCCTGTCCCATTGATGGCGCCTCCCACAAACGTGACTAGTTCTCAAGCTAGCCGCTTAAAAGCGGTGGCAATGGATTGCCTTCCCGCGGTTTGCATTGTTGATGAAGCCTCGCGCAGCACTCAGTTACCTGGAGCTAGGACATTATGTTTCTCGGATCTAGTTTCGAAGAATGAGTTGATGGGTTGGGCATATGTCAAGCCAGAAAGGCTGGCGTTCCTTCAATACACGTCAGGATCGACCTCGTTACCGAAAGGGGTAATGGTGTCGCATAAGAATTTGGTCTCCAACAGTGCTCAAATGTCGAAGGGGCTTGGAACAAATTCGGAGACAGCATTTGGTAGCTGGTTACCTCTTTTTCACGATATGGGGCTAATCGGAAAGGTTATCCACCCTCTACTTCTCGGTGCTCCGTCCCACTTCATCCGTCCCGAAACCTTTCTGAGGCGCCCTCGACGCTGGCTGGAGCTCATTTCTTCAAACGACGTTGTCATATCGGCCGCGCCAGACTTCGCTTACGCCCGCTGCGTCGAGCATGTCTCCAACCTTGAGGGAATAGATCTTTCACGCTGGAAACTTGCGTTAAACGGAAGCGAACCGGTTCGTTCCGAGACCATTGAAAAATTTGCGCAAAAATTTCGAACCGCTGGGTTTCGACGGGAATATTTCCAACCCGTTTACGGCCTTGCGGAGGCGACCCTATTTGTTACTAGCCGTGGCCCTAGTGAGCCAATTCGACTGTATCAGGCGGACTCAAAAACGACTTCTGGCGCGACGACGCTGGCGGCGAACATTGCCGCCGTAAATGGACGGCGAGATTATGTGAGTGTCGGAAGATCATGGCTAGATTGCGAAATCGCCGTCTGCAAGATGGGCACACGACATTTGGCTGCTGAGGGCGAGGCCGGGGAAATCTATATCTCCGGTGAGAACTGCGTCGAGGGCTTTTTCAATAAGCCAGAGCAGAGTCAGGCAACATTTGGCTTATCCGTGAACGGAAAGCCAGATCTAGATTTCTTTAGCACTGGCGACCTAGGCTTTCTGTTTGAAGGTCAGTTGTATGTTACCGGTCGAACTAAGGAGCTCATTGTTCTGCATGGACGCAACATTTATCCGCAAGACATCGAGTCTGTTGTACAGGCTAGTTGCGACGGGTTTGTAAAGGACGGCGGAGCCGCGGTAGAGATCGAGGTTGATGGCTGTACACGCGTTGCGTTGGTGCAGGAAGTGAAATCGAGCGTCGATGATGCCGGGCTGTCGTCTATGGTATCGGCAGCGATCGAAGCGGTCTCTGAGGCCATGCTGGTTACTTTATATGACGTGATCCTCATTCGAAGAGGAACGCTTCCAAAGACTACTAGTGGAAAGATAGCCCGAAATCAAGCACGAGACCTCATTCTTAAGGGCAGCCTTGACGTTGAACAACGTATCGAAAGGCCCCTTGCCGGTGACCAAAGCGGTGATGCCCTGATTGCTTGGTGGAGGGAGGAGGCGCCAAAACTAGATCTTCGTCTTATGGACGAGCGGCGATTCATGAATCCGAAGGTCATCTTGGACTTTGGCAATCGTGGGTTTCTAGGACTGCGCGTATCGAAGCAGCTAGGAGGTAGTGGGCTCAGTGTTGCCGGAATGATGAGGATAATCCGGGAGGTTGCGAGCGTCGACCTCAACCTTGCCTCATTTCTAGGGGTGCACAACGGTTTAGCCATTGGCCCGTTACTTAATTTTGCCAGTCATCAGCAGAAGGAGCGGTACCTTGGAAGTCTTGCCCAAGGAAGGACATTGGGCTGCTTTGCTTTGACCGAATCGACAGCAGGCTCGAATATGCGTGCTATTCAGGCTCGCGCAAGGCGTCGCGAAGGAAGGTGGGTTCTCCAAGGAAAAAAGATTTGGATTGGAACGTCTGCCTGGTCTTCGCTAGCCATTTTTTTCGCTCAAGCCTACGGGGAAGCTGAAGAATACCTCGGTCTAACAGCTTTCTTGGTACGTACCGATCAGGACGGCGTGATTCAAGGAAATGAGACTCTCACCATGGGTATGAGAGGTATGGTGCAGAACGAACTCATACTCACAGAAGTCGCGGTAAATGATGAGGATGTTCTCGGAGCCGTGGGGCAAGGCTATGAGGTAGCCCAAAGTACGGTCGCCTTTGGCCGACTTGGCGTTGCCACAATGGCCTTAGGCTGTATGCAGCGTGCGAGCCAGTGGTTTCTTCGCTATTCCGATCAGCGCGATATAGCTAGTGGCTCCCTCTTAAGACAGCCAGTCATCGCCCAAAGACTATTCAAGATTCAAGTGGCCACGATTGCGTTAGAGGCACTTACGGGAAGGTGTGCTGAGATCTTGGATCATGAAGTTATGGTGCCGCTTGAAGTTCTATCAGCTGTTAAGGCAATCGCTAGCGAACAGTGTTGGATTGCAGTAGATCAGTTGCTTCAGTGTTTCGGTGGCCGGGGATACGACGAGAGGACTCGGATACCCCAGATGCTACGAGACTGCAGACTCCTTCGGATTTTCGAAGGTTCGACTGAGGCGCTCCAGTCACACGTCGGCCACTCGGTCTGGCAAAACTTCGATGTATTTAAGACCTTTGTGTCAACGCATTTCAAGGTGTCGACACGACTACTTGAAGAGTTCCAATATCAAGTGGCAGAAGCCAAAAAAGTAGCAACGGGAGATAAAGAGAGTGGCAAGGCGCTCTACGTCGGGTTGGGTGAGGCGTTCAGCTATTTTCTCTTGGAGGTCGCTCTTGAGCACAAACTCAACGATCAGCCCAACGTGGAACTTAGCGAATTCGGCATTCGCACTATCAGGAGCGAACGTTATCGGGTTATGTCCAATCTCGTTTCGAATCTCGACGCTCCTTGGGTTAAGGGAGACATTCAATCCTTAAGGAATCTCCAGAAGTCCGTCAATGCAAGCATTGGAGATCACGTAATACCACACTTGAAAGACTACACTCACACTGATGATATTGATGTACCGAATGGCGCGACTAAGAAGTTCAAAGATCACCCGATGACACCAGAGGTGAGGCCGTATTTCGGACGCGTTGGCGCAAATTTCGAAGCCATCTCGGTTTGGATGGCTGATTGGCTGAGCACACGGTCCTTCTCTAACAATGATCTTGCCGCGTCGACAAGCTTTGCCGAGTTGGGACTTGACTCCATTGACGCAGTGGAGCTGTTATCAGACTACTCTGACTACTTTGTTCACGAGGTTGATCCCACCGTGCTATGGCAATATCCCACACAAGAAAAGCTTTGCGCCTTCCTTTCAGAGGGTCTGGCAAAAGAGATCGACGCGCGAACCGAACCAAGGCGACAAGAAGAAAATTCAGCTCACGTTATTGAATGTTCCTTAATCGATCGACTCGAGCGCGAATTGAACGAGATATAGACCGCGCGTTCTTTAGCGCATTTGTTGCAGAAATTCGTTGATCTAAGATTTATTTATCTAATAGGAAGATGCTCATCATGAATGCTTGGAACTCATACTTGGAAGTGAAACCTCTGCCAAGCCTCTCTGGTAAGGCAAGGGTGCCATCCTCCAAGCCTGAAACTCAGCGTGCGATTCTCGCCGCATCATTGGCTTCGGGCCGCTCAATCGTTCACAACGATCTTCGTTGCCTGGAAACCGAGACGATGAAGAACGCATGTCGTGTCATCGGGGCCACCATTCTGGAACATGATGGATACCTAGAGATACATGGGATCGATGGACAGCTTCGAACTGCGCATCGCTCAATAAATGCACTAGGCTCCGGTCTCGTATTTCGAGTGTTTGCTGCGTTGACATCCTTCTCGGGCTCAGCATCCATTATTACTGGGGATGCTACGTTGAGAGGAAGAGTAATGGCGCCGCTGTTTGATGCTCTGAGAAAGCTTGGCGCAAGCATCGAGTGCATGGGTGAGGACGGATGCGCACCAATTGTAAATTGGGGAGGTGGGTTCTCCGGAGGAGAGTGCCGTCTTCCAGGAAACGTGAGCTCGCAATTTGTCACGGCGATATTATTCGCTGCCCCGTTTGCAGAGTACGGAGTAACTATTTTCATTGAAGGGGAGATTTTATCCGTCTCTTATATCACGCAAACAATAGCGACTTTGAGGAACGCCGGCATTAACGTCGTGCACAGTGAAGATTATTCAAAAATAACAGTTCAGCCAGGATCGTATAAGCCGACGACGAGCTGGATTTTTGGGGACTACACGTCGTCTTCGTACCTTATCGGTGCGGCTTCGCTATTCGAAGGCACCACAGTTTTAGAAAACATGTCAAAGGAAAGTCTGCAGGGAGAAAGGGCCATCGTCGATGTCGTAAAAAAGATGGGCGTGAAGGTCCACTTTGATGAGAAAGAAAAGAGCCTGACAATCAATAACCCTTCCGGGACACTTGTCGGGAACTTTGAATTTGACGCAAGCGACTATCCGAATATCGTACCAACGCTGGCAGCGATTGGCGCGCACGTTGACGGCGTGTTCCGGGTCGTCGGCGGGGCGATCACCCGACTGCACAAGTCACCGCGAATCAAAGCGATGATCACAGAGCTCGGAAAGTTTGGTGTGGATATCGTTCCGCTGATGAAGGACGGTGTGTATGATGGTTTTGAGATCAGGGGCCGCGGAAAACGTTTCAAAGGTGGCCTGGTTCTATCCAGCTGGGGAGATCATCGAATTTTCATGTCTTTGTTCGTCGCGTCGCTAACATGCGAGAATCCCAACCTGCTGGAGGGACATCGCGATGTTATATGCTCGTTTCCGGACTTTTTTGAACAGTTTGGTGCGCTCGGGGTGGCAACCCGCGAAGTGGAAGGCTTTGAAACTAGGGACGCTGAGTTCGCTTAGGACCTTTTGGTTGAATTGCGCCATGTTTTGGGAGCCAGCTGATTTTCTGCTGGCTTCTTTGTGTATACACTTCTGGCTTTTGTCGACCGGCTTGAGTAAAAGTGTGGCTTTCTATGTGCGACATGCGCCTGTCGCGTTATACGTGAAGATGGAATTACCAAAAGTGCAGAGAGAAATATGTTAGGGTCGGACTCAAGCTCGAAAGACGCTCAGGCCCTTGAAAAGCCTCGAACCACTCAGTTTGGTGCAAATCGATCCTGGTGGCTTCGACTCCTAGGGAAGGTTCTTGATCCCTGGTTAAATCTCACACTTGAATTGAGGGATGGCGTAGGACTTGCGAACGCCAGCCAAGGCGTTTTGTTTTGTTACGTCGTCTCCGACTACGGATTCTCGAGCGCTTTGATCCTGGGACGCGCCTGCCGTGAGTCCGGGCTGCCGTCACCGTTTGCGCCGTTGAGTATGGGTCTGGTTCGACGTAGGAGTTCGTACTTTTCGCTCGCACGACAAAGTAAGGCGGTAGCTCTCTTTCCAGGAGCGCCAATGTCGAAGCGCGAAAGCTCAGATTCGCTCCTTCAGTTGATAGCTGCGCAGAAAGCTAATCCTTCTTTGGATATCCGGCTTATACCGGTATCTATTTTTGTTGGTCGCTCACCAACTAAATCTGCAGGATTGTTTAGAGCGCTCTTTGCCGAAAACTGGATAATCGTTGGCCGAATTAGGCGGCTATTTAGTTTGATGTTGAACGGTCGCATGACATTGGTGCGATTTGCGGATCCAGTTAGTCTTCGCGATGCCATCGGGGAAGGACTGCCTGAAGATCGGAATGTAAGAAAGCTCTCTAGAGTACTGCGAACACACTTTAGGCGTGTACGCGAAACAGTTGTAGGACCAGACCTATCGACACGGCGTATGCTCGCAAGCCGGGTACTGGCGGCCCATAGCGTTCGCCGAGCGGTTGCTGCGCAGGTCCGCAAGGGAGGTGATGAGCCTGCGGCTTGGCGCGAAGCGCAGTCGATTATTTGGGAAATGGCAGCTGACTACTCTTACACGGTAGTAAGTTCCGTTAGCTTCATGCTTTCCTTCGTGTGGAATCGCATTTATCGAGGTGTATTGGTGCATCACCTTGATAGGTGCAAAGAGGCTGCATTGGGCTGCGAGGTTATCTACGTCCCCAGCCACCGAAGTCATATGGACGACCTATTGCTACCGTACCTATTGCATGAGCACGGCATGATGCCACCTCACATAGCTGCCGGCGCAAACCTGAATTTGCCGCTGCTGGGATCAATTTTAAGGCGTGGTGGAGCTTTTTTCATTCGCCGGAAGATTCGAGGTAGTTTGCTCTATTCGACAATATTTTCGGAATATCTGGCCCAACTTATCTCTGGCGGCTATCCACTTGCTTATTTTGTCGAGGGAGGGCGTTCGCGAACAGGTCGATTGCTTCGGCCTATGGGCGGAATGGTCACCATGTCGGTAATGGGCTTCGTCAGCAGGCCCTCTCGTCCGATAATTTTTCAGCCGGTTTACATTGGCTACGAAAAGCTGATCGAGGGGAAGAGCCATCTCGAGGAGCTTTCTGGCAAGGCCAAAGTGAAGGAGTCGACGCTCCAGCTCATGCGTAGCATCCCCAAGATACTACGATCGAATTATGGGCAGGTCGTGGTGAATTTTGGGGAACCCATCAGGCTTATGGAGGTAATTGCTGACATTGCTCCAGAATGGTCGGTTGTTGATGAATTGGGGTCGGAAAAGCCGGTATGGCTTTCTCCGGTGGTGGATTCGCTGCTGGAAAAGATTCAGGAGAACATCAACCGAGCTGCGGATGTGAATCCTATTAATCTGTTGGCGATAGCGCTGCTCTCAACTCCAAATCACGCAATGGGAGAGGCTGATTTGATATCTTTGATTAGTCTATCTAAGCGTCTGTTGATAGATATTCCATATTCCGATCACGTAACAGTCACGCCGCATTCGCCAGAAGAGATTGTTTCGCACGGAATAGAAATAGGTATTTTGGAGCGTACCGAACACCCATACGGCGATGTTATCCGCGTGACGCAAGAAAACGCGGTGCTGTTGACCTATTTTAGAAATAACGTATTGCATCTTTTTGCGGCTGCGTCTTGGATTGCCTGTTGCTTTCAACACAACGTGAAAGTCGCGGGTGACGAAGTCGTACGCGTCGGTCGAAGTGTTTATCCTTTCATGAAAGCCGAGTTATTCCTCCCCTGGAACGAGAAAGGATTTGCCGACGTCCTTAGTGGCACGATGGACATCTTCGTTAGCGAAGGACTTTTGCATTCTTCATTTGAGCAAGGTTTACCTGTATTTGTGAGAAATATTGGTCAGAGCGATGAAGTGTTTCGCTTGCGAGCGATTGGTCATTCCCTACAGCAGGCTTTTGAGCGCTATTACATCGCGTTCTCGATCTTGGCCAAGAATGGCTCCGGAGTATTGTCTGCGGGTCAGCTGGAAAGTATGGGTCAACTGGCCGCCCAGCGATTGAGCCTTCTATACGCCCAGACTGCACCTGAATTCTTCGATAAATCCCTTTTTCGAGGCTTTATTCAAAAGATTCGCGAACTTGGTCTGGTATGGCCAAATGAGAGCGGAAATTTGTGCTTCGATAGTAGATTGTCGGCTACGGCCAGCGATGCGATGTTCGTGCTTGGCCGAGAACTTAGGCACACCATTGAACGAGTAAGTCCAGGTGAGACCGGCGCTTCGAGCAATGAAGAGCTGCGTCCAAGCGGTTAAGGAAGGTGCTTACTATGGCCAAAATATGTAGCGAATTGGATATTTTCTGCGACAGTAAAGGCTGCCGCCGACCTACTGACGAGTGCGCTCGGGATTTGTTCGCTGCGGCTTAAACCGACCTCTTAGGGGCACTCATCGCTCCGCGTGGCGCCATCAGCCATTGCTTGCAACGTCTCAGAGAACTCTTAGGAAACGCAGCATTAGATATGCGCTTGGAGATTTTGGAACCATCACATTGCCTACGTTTGGCGGCCTAGCATCTTATAGTTCGACGGAGCCAAGCCAGTTTTCGTTCATTCAATAAATTCCGTAATTGTAATGCCGTCTTTATCTTGGTTCCTGCCATTTTCCTACGTTATATTTTTTGATGTTTTTTATATCGCGGCTAACGTCGACGTTCTTATGAACAACATTTTCGAGAGTTAACTCCAGTTGTTCCGTATAATTTCTTGTGAAATGTCTCGATCTTTTGGCTGCCCGAATTTTGGATAGCGCAAGTCCCACTTCGTCTGAGCTAAGTCCGAACCTGCAACAGATTTAACCGTCTTAATGGTCTTCGGACTGCTCAATAGCTTACCGGATTTTGTGGCATCCTTCTTACCAGTGACCATGCTCATTCCCCTGTTGCGTGATCGACGAAGTTTGTATTCACGGTCCTTACCGCAACGACCTACTGTTGGCGGGTAAGGCTATGGTCCATTGTGGCAACTTACTGTGCTATTGGGTCAGTTTCGTGCGCGGATGTACGCAGCCAAGAAGCGCGCCAGCTGATGCTGGCGTAGTCTTTGGTATTGAGAATCTCTAAAGATGGCTTGTAGCCAACCAAGTGAGATAGGCGCCGCAATAGATCTCGCGGTTTTATGCCGCCAATGGCCTAAACTTCGCGTCGAATCCAACAAAGGCAAGCCCATGACCATCGATCTCAAGACCCTCTCCCCCAAGGAACTTTTGGCGCTCATCGCGAACGCAAAAGTACAAATGCATGAAGCTCAGGCCACGCAAGTCCAAACCGTCAAAGGGAAGATTGAGACCTTGCTAAGCAACAGTGGCCTTACCTTGGACGACGTCTATTCGACACGCGGCAAGAAAGCAGCTGGAAAGAAACGCAGCAAAAGCTCAGTTGCACCCAAATATCAGAATCCTTCGGACCCATCGCAAGTCTGGTCTGGTCGTGGTCGTCAGCCAATCTGGTTTTCGAAAGCCCTGAACCGTCGTGGTGTCACCATGGAAGATCTCCTCATTGGTGGCGCCGCTAAATCCGCCGCTCCTGCCGCTCGCGAAAAGGCTGCGAAGAAAGCTCCCAGGAAGGTCGCAAAGCGGGCAAGCAAAAAGGCAACGGCAAAGAAGACGGCATAAGATTCGCCAAGGGCTAGTCCAATATAGATGGCAGTAGCGAAAGGCCGTCAACCTGTAGTGGTCTACTGCTTTCGCTACTGTCTGCATTCGTTCCAGTTTGGCTAGGCTATCCAATCTCAAATTGCAAAGCCTTGAACGCCTGCTCCATGTATTGCTTGGGCCGATCACGGCAGATCAGATATTCGATCCCTGTTCCCACAGCCCAGCCTATGAAGAAATAGCCGCCAAAGCCGAACAGAACATTGACAAGCACA
>Ga0302224_10000781_pt1 | contig 14879 bp, 16 predicted proteins | sample II_Palsa_E3_1_FD_193520 | JGI IMG/M metagenome (GOLD analysis project Ga0302224, IMG submission 193520) | Peat permafrost microbial communities from Stordalen Mire near Abisko, Sweden - II_Palsa_E3_1 | ecosystem: Environmental > Terrestrial > Soil > Palsa > Peat permafrost | place: Sweden... | reverse complement strand
TTGATCGGTAGTGAAGAAGCAGATATCATCACCCCAGCCATTGAAGAAGCACGTGCTAATGATATATTAGCAATGGGCCCATATGCTGCTGATGGGTTTTTTGCCAATGGCACGTATCTGCAATTTGATGCGGTATTGGCTATGTACCACGATCAGGGTTTAATTCCTTTTAAGCAGATCGCTTTTGAATCGGGCGTAAACTTTACGGCCGGACTAAGCTTTGTGCGCACCTCGCCAGATCATGGTACCGCGTTTGATATCGCCGGGAAAAATAAAGCATCCGAAGTATCATTCCGCGAAGCATTATTTGCAGCTTTACACATCGTTAAGCATCGCCGCGAGACTGCTGTGCTGAATGAAAACCCGCTTGCCTTTACAAAATTAAGTCGCGACAGGGATTAAGCTTTGATAATCAAAATATCATTTTTTACGGTTTCACTCTCGCAATAAATTAATCGTTATAAATTGCGGTCATCTTTGTATAACAGCCACTAAATGGCGCTGTTATTGAGGTGATTAATTAAAAGCTATAAATGAACGAGCATTTTTACAACGAATTATTTGATAAGCACAAGAATGTTGATGCCGTTCCGTCTAATAAAGAAATTACGTCGTGGGCTTTAAACGTGATCCGTTTATTGTTCCCTGAACACTCCAAACAGGTATTCGGTTCAGTGCAATCCTTAAAGGATGAATTTGAACGATTGAGAAACGAGCTTTGCCACATTATGGAGGCTACCAAAGCTTGCGCGGATTGTGATCAACGGCAGCTTTCAAAGTCGGTTTTTGAAGAATTGCCTGCATTGTATAATATCCTGAATACCGATATCCAGGCTATCTTCAGCGGCGACCCGGCAGCACGTACCGAATACGAGGTGATCCGTAGTTATCCAGGTTTCTTCGCTATCTCCTTTTATCGCCTGGCGCATATTTTATGTTTACATGATATCCCTTTGCTGCCGCGCGTACTTACCGAATACGCGCACTCTAAAACAGGAATTGATATTCACCCCTCTGCGGAGATAGGCGAATATTTTTATATCGACCATGGTACCGGCATCGTCATCGGCGAAAGTTGCGTAATTGGCAAGCATGTAAAACTTTACCAGGGCGTTACGCTTGGTGCTTTAAGTGTGGCCAAAAGCATGGCCTTTACCAAACGCCATCCAACGGTTGAAGATCATGTGGTGATTTACTCGGGCGCTACCATTTTAGGCGGTGAAACGGTTATTGGGCACGATAGTGTTATCGGTGGCAATGTTTGGTTAACCAATAGTGTTGAGCCGCATTCCACTGTTTATCACAAGCCGCTGGTAAATGTGATTAATAAAACTCAAGTATAATATGGCAGGCATTATAGATTTAATCGGCAACACTCCTTTGGCCGAAATACAGCGCTTAAACCCTAACCCCAATGTGCGCATTTTTGCCAAATTAGAGGGTAATAATCCTGGCGGAAGTGTAAAAGACCGTGCCGCGCTAAATATGATCCGCAGCGCCATTGAACGTGGCGATATAAAAAATGATACCAAGTTAATTGAAGCTACCAGCGGCAATACCGGCATCGCTTTAGCCATGATAGCCAGCATGTACGGGCTTGAAATTGAACTGGTACTTCCAAGCAATTCCACCCGTGAGCGTACTTTAACCATGGAAGCTTTCGGTGCGAAAGTTACCCAACTGGATGGCATTGAAAAATGCCGTGATTACGCTGAAGAAAAAGGCGCAAGCGGCGAATATTTCCTGTTAAATCAATTCGCTAATCCAGATAATTACTTAGCTCACTATAAAACCACCGGTCCTGAAATCTGGCGCGATACCAATGGCGAAATCACCCATTTTGTAAGTGCGATGGGTACTACCGGGTCCATCATGGGTAATTCCATGTTTTTAAAGGAGCAAAATCCGAATATCCAGATCGTGGGCTGCCAGCCAGCTGATGGTTCATCCATCCCCGGCATCCGTCGCTGGCCGAAGGAATATCTACCTCAAATATTTGATGCCAAACGGGTTGACCGCACTATGGATATCTCTGAAGAAGAAGCAACGCTAATGTCGCGCCGCTTAGCCCGTGAAGAAGGCATTTTTGCAGGTATGAGCAGTGGTGGTGCCATGTCGGCCTCTATCAAACTTGCTCAAGAGCTTACTTCTGGTACAATCGTGTTTATTTGTTGCGATAGAGGCGATAGGTATTTGAGTAGTGAGTTGTTCGGCTAGGAAATAAAATCTCCATAGAACTTTTTGTCATTTTGAGCGAAGCGAAGAATCTGTAAACTATACGCGGCGCTTTGTATACCGGGTAGATCCTTCGCTAAGATCAGGATGACAAGTGAAAATTAAAAATTAACCCATTGATAATCATAAGCTGACACGTTTATGTCAGCACTTTATCCAATACGAATTTCGAAATTTGAATGTGCCTGAGAATGGCAGGTACATTCGTTCTTTGAAATACTTACCTTTTTGTCATGCTGAGGAACGAAGCATCTCTCTGCTCATTTGCAAGCGGCTAACACAGTTTACAGATTCTTCGCTCCGCTCAAAATGACAGGAGTTTGTGATTGTTGATGTCCAGCCATTGTTGGTGTTGTCAACAATAATTACTTCACCAAAAAACCATCAATGGCTTTTACCGCGTCCGCATAACGTTCATCACCAGTGCCTGAAATCAAGGTGTAATTCGCATTCAATGCCTGCAACTCCTTAACCCATATCTCCATAAAATGCTCGCGCATATGCGGGAAATCGCGTAGCGGATCTTCTTCCCAGGGGAGATCGATGTTGAGTAGCAAATATAAGTCGTATGGGTGTTGCGACAATTTGTCCAAAACCTCCTGCGGACTGCGGCCAAAGGTATAATCGCTCCAAATTTTTACGGTGATAAACGTGGTATCACAAACCAGTAATTCGTTAGCCAGTGGCAACATCTCAGCTTCCAGATCCAATTGGCCATAGAACATGTTGATTTCATCCTGCCAGGTGCAGGGCTCGGTTAACTTAGCGCAATAATCACGGGCATACTCGGGTACCCAAACCGTGTTATAATGCTTCGCCAAATAAGCCGACATGGTGGACTTCCCAGTTGACTCCGGCCCTACAACCGCTATTTTCGGTACAGTCATTATTTAACTTTGGATGATAACCAGTTAGCACGGAAAGTTTGCTGATCGGCTGTTAATGTTTTACCTGCTTTTTCATAGGTAACTATTTCAACATATGGGCTTTCCTCTAAAGTAATGGTGGTTTGGTGTGCGCCGGTGCGGTTGATATAATCAACCACTATTTTATCACCAATTTGTTTTGAATCAACCACATCGTTAAATGATTTTGCATCGGTGATGTCTTTGCCATCAGCCTTTAAAATAATATCACCGGCATCTAAACCTGCCTTATATATCGGCGAACCCATCAGGGTACTCGTTCTTAGGGCAAGGCCTTGTGTGGTATTAATATTCGCTGAACCTGAACGCATTCTGCCGCCATTATAGCCAATTGGCCCGGCCCAGGGTTTGCCCGGCGCACGTTTGCGTAATATTAGCCCTGCTTTATCCAACAATGCTGCATAGTTGTTTTTCTCAATACCGTATATATAGCGGCTAAAAAAGTCGTCTGCAAATTTAGGATTAGTCAATTTGCCCAACACTTTTTGCAAATCAGTAATGGTGTACGGTTTTTGAACTTTACCCATCGCCAGCCAAACAGCTTTCATGTAATCGTCAAGGGTAAGGTTAAACTCGCTGCGCAGGCGAAGATCAAGCGCTACTGCCGTTGCACCGCCGTAGTAATAGTAGCTCAAAAACATGTTAGTGGTGTTTACCGGGTCGATAGATACACCGTTATCAGCATAAACCGCGTAGCGGCTAGCCTGCGTTTCTGAGTACTTGGCTGCACCCGGAGAATTCAAGATAGAGTTAACTAAACCGGATAGTGTGTGTGTATAATCATCAACAGAGTGAAAACCGGAGCGCTCCAAAAGCAATTCGCCATAATATTGGGTAAAGCCTTCGGCAAACCAAAGCTCATTGCTCATGTTTGCATGTTCAAAATTAAATGGCTCTAATGATTTTGGGCGGATACGTTTCACATTCCAGCTATGGAAAAACTCGTGGGCAAAAGTGCCCAGTTCGCCAACCTCGTTGCCTGCAACCTGTTTGTCTTCTTCAACAATACAGGTAGAGTTGCGGTGTTCCATACCATCGCCGGAGTTGGTTGGGTAAACATCATCTAAAAATGTGTACTCACCATAATCATAGGTTGGCAATTCGCCATAAACCGCTTTTTCTTCCAGCACAACTTTTTGCACCATTTTGCCAAAATTATCAATGGTTTCCTGGTTATCGTCAGAGTGTACAGTCAGGTTAATCTTCTCTGTTTTACCATCAGTATTTACTACGTTCCAACTGGTTTCCTTAAAGTTCGAAAGCTCGGTAGGGCTATCAAAAAAGTACTGTAGGCTGGGCGCACTATAGATGTTTTCGCCATTGTGTTTAAGCTGGGTGGCTACTTTCCAGCCACGTTGGTCAAGGCCGTCAAATTCAACGGTTATCGGTCGGGAATCCAAACCTGCGGTCCACATAAACACTGCCGGAAAGTTTAAATGCGCGTGGCTTGGATCGATACAAGCATACGTGCCATCGGTATAATTAGCAAATAAGGTATAGCTTATTTTTACAGTTTCGGGGTGATCTTTTAGCTCGTAAACATCACCCTGCACTTGTACCAGGTCGAGTTTATTGCCATCAACATCGGTTGCTTTTACATTGTAAATGTTTTTGCCAAACTCGTGCGTAGCGTAGCGCCCTGCAGAAGAACGACTCATATGAAAATCCAATGTCCCACTTGGCGCCTGAGGCAAGGTCAATACGATTTCGGCCTCATGGTGCTCCGCATTGGGGAACGATATGGCATAGTAGATAGATTTTGTAGTAGTTTGCGCAAAACTACCGGCCGCGAATAAGGATGCGGCAATCATTAGAGACAGCTTTTTCATATGCAGTTAAAAGAAAAGCTGAAGTTAAAAGAAAATTTTTATTAGAAGGTGTTATTTAATACTGAAGTGACTTTTTCCTTTAAATCAGGTAAATCGTTAATTATCACCTGCCATATCAGTTCAAAATCTACTCCAAAATACTCATGTACCAGAATATGCCGCATGCTTATAATACTAGCCCATTCAATATCAGAAAATTTTGCTTTTGTTTCTGAACTGATAAGATTTGCAGCCTCGCCAATTATTTCAATCTGTTTGATAGATGCGAAGCGCATCATGGAGTTTGAAAGAAAATCTTGTATCTCTATTTGTGAAGTATAACCTTCGATTTCAGTTATCGCTTCTAAAATATGAAGTAACCTTTGGCGGTCACCAAGTTTACCTTTCATAAATCAGTACTTTATCATTCTCAATAAAAGGATGAATAAACGTAGAGACAGCTTTGGTTGAAACAAGGTCTATTTTTTTTTGAAGTTTTTGTTCAAGGTCATTTTGCATCTTCACAAAACCAAGGCCGATATGCCGGGTATAATCCAAATCAACCAAAATATCTATATCACTATCTTCATCGGCTTCATTACGAGAATATGAGCCAAAAACGTAGGCCTTTATTACCGGCTGAGCCGAGAAATAATCCCTGACAATTTGTAAGTCTTTGGCTGATAGTTGCATGGTAATACAAATATACTGATTTACTCCAAACTAAAATTAATCATACCGGTGCTTACCCAAGTCGTATTCCGATTGCCCGGATATTAGCTTTTTTCGCTTCGCGATATCTTCATCGAGGTGATAATCATATACATTATCTGTAACGGCCACATCTCGTTCCATATCCCTTTCGGCAAAGTGCATGTTGGCTTGCGCGGTTTTGGCTAGCGCCACATCATAAGGTCCTTTGGGCGACATTAGCTTAACAAATACCGGTAAACACTCAAATAAAATAAATAACCAGCTGATAAATGTTTCGGCTAAGTAGGTATCTAAATTGCGGGTGCCGTCATCATTATAGCCCAATTGCCCCAGTGCCCAGTTTCTATCGGCGAAACCTGCAACGTTGGCCAGGCTATCCAGTTGGTGGTCCGAGAATAGCCGCAACGTATTTAAACCCTCATAATCCTTGCGATGGGCAAGGTAGTCGTCCATTTTATCCTGATTTTGGGTGACGAGCTTTAGCCGGTCTTGCTTTTCCTGCAAAACGGCTTCCTTTTGTTTGGCATAAATGCCATAGCCTTTAATGCCCGAGGTTTGGTTTGATTTATCGCCAAAAACCTCCTGGTTTAACTGGTAACGACTGCGGTTAATATCCTTGGTAAGCGAATCACTTTCTTTTTTGTAGTCGTTATCCTTACCTAATTCCATCGCGTACTTCTGATTGTAGGTTTTCTCCAGTGTGTCAATCTTACGGTGCTGGCCCTTGATGTAAGCGTTTTTGAGCTTATTGCGGATCTCTTTATCAAATATTTTTAGTTCGATAGGTCGCGATATAACCACGCCGATCATAATCGCCAGTAAAATACGTGGCGAAGCTTGCAATATCTGCGAATTGGTACTGCCTTCTTTGTTAATGCTGGATACGATGTAGCGGTCCATATTAAAAATAGCGGTCCCCCATATTAAGCCAAATAAAATGGCAAAACCCACAGCAAAATCGCCGCCGTTAAAAACGAAGAACATGGCATAACCACCCGAAAGCGAAGCAAACAAGGCGGTAAAAAATATAGTGGCCCCAATACCAACATACTTATTATGCTCGATAGGGTATTTTTTTAATGTATCAATATGCGCTCCTGAACAAAACCAGAAAAAGCGGGTAACTTTTTTCATTTAAATATGATGTGTTATAACTGCAAACATATATGAAACGCTCTTAGTAAGCGAATGTTACAAAATATTCGGTTAAATAAATTACAACAGAAAAAAGCTAACTTTGATTTTTATTATAACAAACACCATGAAAGAAATAAGTGTACAGGAACTAAAAGAAAAGCTGGATAACAAAGAAGATTTTCAATTAATAGACGTAAGAGAAGATTTTGAGTATGAAGTATCAAACCTTGGCGGGTTGTCGATCCCATTAGGTGGCGTGCTTATTGAAGCTGATAAAATTTCAAAAGATAAGCCGGTGGTAATCATGTGCCGCAGTGGTAAACGTAGCGCTGCAGCTATTATGCAGTTAGAGCAATTAGGTTATACCAACCTATCAAACCTACACGGTGGAATTTTAGCCTGGGCAAGTGAAATTGATCTTGAACTTAGCGTATACTAAGCCATGTTTAAACAAGCAGCGCTTAACCTGATGTATAATCTCGGTATGGCCGGGAGTATATTTGTAGGTTACCTGGCAATTGAGCGTAAAAGTTTTTTGCTGATATTCCCGGCTATTTTTGTGCTGATTTTTTTCCTGATGCAAAAAATAAAGCTCATGAAACAAATTAAGAAAATGCCCGATCCTCGCCCTACTGTAAAACTTAAGACCAAAACCAAACCATAAACCCCAAAAACCATGCTTATTGCAATTTTAGGTATCATTATTCTTATTGCAGGAATGGTGATGAAACGCTCGCCCGAACCAGGCAGCCATTTTAGCGGTATTGTTACCGTTGTAGGCGTTGCCGTGATTTTAATAGGTGTTGCTACATCTGCCTTTAAAGTAATTGACCCCGGAAAAGTGGGTGTACAAACCCTATTTGGGCAGGTACAAAATGAGGTGCTGGAAAGCGGGTTGCATGTGATAGACCCTTTGGTTGATGTAACCATATTTGATACCCGTACCCAAAACTATACCATGAGCTCTAAAAGCAATGAAGGCCAGGTACAGGGCGATGATGCCATCAGGGTATTATCAAGCGATGGGTTGGAAGTGACTATTGATCTGTCGATCCTGTACAAGGTTACGCCTTCAAAAGCGCCTTACATCTACCAAAATATTGGTGAGGATTATGAAGACAAAATTGTTCGCCCGGTAACCCGTACCGCCATCCGCGATAACGCAGTGAATTACCAGGCGGTTGATCTTTATTCAACCAAAAGAGAAGAATTCCAGTTCAAGATCAACAAAACCATCAGTGATAATTTTGCTAAGAATGGCTTAGAAATTCAGCAGATATTGGTACGTAATATTACATTACCGGCAAGCGTTCGTGAAAGTATCGAATCAAAAATTCAAGCAGAGCAGGATGCCCAAAAAATGCAATTCGTTCTCCAAAAAGAACGCCAGGAAGCCGATCGTAAACGCGTAGAGGCACAAGGTATAGCCGATTACCAAAAGATCATTTCAACCGGCTTAACGGATAAACAGTTGCAATACCAATCAATTTTAGCACAGCAGGCTATTGCTACATCTCCTAATACCAAAATTATTATTATGGGTGGTGGTAAGGCTACGCCGATTATGTTGAGTGATAAATAGAAGATCGAATTTTTTAAGATTGTCATTGCGAACGAAGCAATCTCGTAGTTATACAGCAAAAATATGTAAGACTACGAGATTGCCACGTCGTTCCTCCTCGCAATGACAAGGAAATTAAAACGTCCTCAATCCCAACCCATTCTCTTCACCTAATACCCATTTCCCATCCACCAAATCAGGTAGTACAAACGGGTTATTCCTGGTTAAAAACGGCCCGTCCAAATCAGCCCAGTCACATTGCGGGGCCAGGGCGGCTCCTGCGAGCGCGGCACAGCTGGTTTCGGTCATGCAGCCGATCATTACCCTCAGATTCAGTTCACGGGCTTTTAAAATCATCCGGTGCGCCTCATACATGCCTGCTGATTTCATCAATTTGATATTGATACCATGGTAAACACCTTTGGCCCGTTCCACATCATCAAATGTTTGCATGGCTTCATCGGCAATTATCGGCAGCGGGCTGCGCTCCGTAAGCCAGGCATTGCTGTCGCGATCGGTTTTTAGCATGGGTTGTTCAATCAGTAAAACACCTTGTTCTTTTAGCCAGTAGGTAAGATCGAGGCTTTTCTCCAGATCACTCCAACCCTGGTTGGCATCCACAAATAAAGGCACATCGGTAACCGAACGTATAGTTTGAATGATCTCCTTATCATTATCCCGCCCTAATTTTACTTTGATGATTTTATAGCCCGATGCCTCCTGCACTTTTTGGCGCATAATTTCGGGCGTGTCAATACCGATGGTAAAACTGGTTACGGGCATTTGGGCAGGGTTGCTGCCTAACAACTTCCAGCAAGATTGTTGTTTAAGTTTGCCTTCCAAATCATGCAGCGCAATATCAATCCCGGCTTTAATGGCGGTATTGCCGGGTGCAATGCTGTTTAAATAATGCGTTATCGCCTCAAAATCAAATGGGTATTTAAACTGCTTTACATCAACTTTTTTCAGGAACTCATTGGCGGTTTCATAGGTTTCGCTCATGTAGGGCACCATTGATGCTTCGCCGTAGCCGATTTGGCCTTCGTGCGCTATTTGCAGCAGCATAACCGGGGTTGTGGTGCGCGAAAACTTGGCAATGGTAAACGTATGCTTCAGTTGCAGTTCGAAGGGTTGATAAGTCAGTTCCATGTTAAATTCAAAGCTAAAATTTTCAAAACGAAATTCATACCTATCTTTGCGCTATGCCGGCACAAATTTATCATCCGTTCGAAAGCAATAATTTTAGCAATACCACCTGTTTTTTAACCGGACAAAAATTATCATCTCCCGAAGAAAAGATCCAGGTTTTTCCGCAATGGCTCATGAGCCGCTACAGTTTAGAGGATCAATCTTTTAAATTGCTTGATGAAAGCATGGCTACTTATAAAGACCTGAAGATACCTTGTGCTGCTGAAGTAAATGAGAAATGGCTGGAGCCTTTAGAAAATGAAATTGCTGCCGCGGTTGAAATTGGCTACGATGCCATTAAAAACCTCGATGAGCAAAAGCTTTTTCAATGGGCTGGCAAATTGCTGTATGGGATTATTTTTAACGAGATCCAAAGTGGAATTAAGCTGCAGCACTCGCAAGGAGAGGAGTTTAATATTTCGCAATCCATCATCCATAAATTTAGTCACCTGCATTTAATGTTGCAAAGCATTAATTTGCCATTGGAATTTGATGGCTTTAAACCTTATAGTGTTTTTTTGTTTAAGGTAGATAATAACGAAAAGGAGTTTGGCTACCGCGATGAGATCAACACCATGACCTTTGCGCTGCGGATAAAGGATTTTGGTTTGGTGATCTGCCTGCAGGATAACGGGGCCAATAAATCATACCACAAAGAAGTTTTAGATAAAATAAGCGACAACATACTACACCCAATACAATTTGAAGAATTCAGCGGTCGGGTATTTTATTCGGCCTACTTATTTAATCGCCTGCCTGAATATAATATTCTGCCTGTCGGCGAGGATATTTACCTCGAAGCAATGCCATTGCGCGGCATGAGCAGCAAACCCTTATTCGATACCTGGAACAATAAAACCTTTGGGCAGGTGCTGGAAAGTTTCTGGAAAAACTGGGGATTCTTGTTGTTAGAGATTATCAAGAACCCGGAAAACCCAATGAGCTTTTTGTTTGATGCCGCCGGCAATTTTGTTAATGAAAATACGATTGACTTACCTCATTAACAAAATGACTTACCACTTGTGTATTTAATATGATCACAATGATCAAACCGCTTAAAGCGCCATACATATGCGCATCATGATTTACATGGTCGCGCCCATGTTTGGAAGAGAAGTAGCAATAAACTAAATATAAAGGGCCGAAAATTATAGCGGGTATGGCTACGGGTATTGGCATAATCAACATTTTCATGGTTGGATTATACATAATATAACCAAAGATTACCGCGCTTACCGCGCCAGATGCGCCCAAACAACGATAATAGTAATCATCCTTATGTTTATAGATGGTTGGCAGGTCGCTTAAAATTAAGCTGGCTACGTATAACAATCCAAATTGCCAATGCCCCATTGCACGCTCAAGCGGAAATGCAAAAAAGTAGTACGAAAACATATTAAATGCCAGGTGCATCCAATCGTTATGGATCAATCCGCTGGTGATTACGGTATATGTACGCTCTTTACGGGCTACACTATAGGGGTGTAGTATCAGTTTGGATAACAGCTCAACATTATTGAACGCCATTACCGAAGTAATTATTGTAATAACAAAGATGATCGACGCCACAGGCGTGTTCATTAAATAATCATTCAAGTTCATTTGGTATCGTTTATTTCGGCCTGTAACGCTTTTGACAGGCTTTTCAGTATCAAGGTATACGAATGGTCTATCATGTCGCAAAGTTGCTTGTTTGTAAGGTTGCCATCCATGTAAACCGTATTCCAATGCACTTTATTCATGTGGAAACCGGGGATAATTTCGCTATGTCGATCGCGTAATTCAATAGCAAGTTCGGGGTCGCATTTTACATTAAAGCGGTTACCGGCATCAAGGCTTATGAGTAAAAATATTTTATTGCCAACTTTAAACACAAGCGTGTCCTCGCCAAAAGGCATCCCTTCGGTTACCCCGCTTTTTTGCAGGCAATAATCACGTAATTGTTCTACGTTCAAAAACCTGTGCCTCTAATTCGTTTAGTAAATGCCCTTATGGTACCAAAGTCATATTTTAAAATAAGGCTTATTTCGCGGTATTGATCGGGGTGTTGGTTTTTAAAATTGCTTGGCGGGTCGTCATAACCATCTAATCCTTCGCCAAAAACAATATTGTGTTCGTATTCAAGGTCAATCCTAATAAATGGTTCGTCGTATTCGTTATAAAACTTTACCTCGTAGCCTAAACGCAACGGGATGGCTAAATTTATGCTCTTGTCGGTTCCGGGAAAAACATAGGTGCCAACAGGGTATTGGGAATTGCCTATAAGGTTTGTACGTTGATTTTGTACATTGTCATCAATAAAACCAAAGCCGCCGCCAAAGTAAACATTTTTGACTGCCTCATTAAACGAGCTGCCGTCATAATCAATTATCTGGCCCAGCTGCAGGTCGGCATGCACATAAGTTGCGATGTAGTTATTCTCGTACTCGCGTTTACTTGGGTCGGTAACGCGGCTGCCTCCCCATAAACGGCCGTCTTCAACAACCAGTGTTATGGGTATATATGGGCTGTAGTTATATGTAAAGTTAATGTTGCCGGCAAGCGTGTTGTTTTGTTTGGCTACGTTTGTATAACCACGTATGCTGCTGGCACCAAACCCTATGCCAAAGGGGCTAAAATTGTAATCGCCCTGTGCTTTTACAATTACTGAAGTAAGTACTAAAACAAAAAGTAAAAAGTATTTTTTCAATAGTTTAATATTAGTTCAATAATTCCCAATTTTGATGTGGATTTACCGCTGGAAAGATACAAAAGTAAAATATCATCTTAAATAATTTAATGCTATGACTTTAAACGCAAAATTAGCTTTTAATGTTACCAACCGCTTTTTGCGTTATGTAACAATTGATACACAATCGGATCCGGAGTCAAAAACCACCCCTTCAACCGCCAAACAAAAGAATTTAGGAAACTTATTGGTGAAAGAATTGCTGGACATTGGCGTAGCCGATGCCCATATTGATGAGTATGGTTATGTTTACGCCACTATCCCATCAAATACAGCTAAAGAAAACGTGCCCGTAATTTGTTTTTGCTCGCATATGGATACCTCGCCGGATTGCAGCGGGGAAAATGTAAAGCCTATCATCCATAAAAATTACCAGGGAGAGGACCTTGTTTTGCCGGATGACGGTACCCAGGTACTAAAAATGAGTGATCATCCTGATTTGAAAAATCAATTTGGTAACGATATTATTACTGCAAGTGGAACCACGCTTTTAGGTGCCGATAATAAAGCCGGCGTTGCCGAAATAATGGATGCCTGTTATCATTTGATCAATCATCCAGAAATTAAGCATGGTAATATCAGAATTCTGTTTACGCCCGATGAGGAAATTGGCCGGGGGGTAGATAAGGTGGATATTGAAAAATTAGGGGCTTATGCTGGCTATACCATTGATGGCGAAAGCGCCGGTAATATGGAAAACGAAACCTTTAGCGCCGATGGTGCCAAACTTACTATACACGGGATAAGCGCGCACCCAGGCTTTGCGAAAGGAAAAATGGAAAGTGCCATTAAGATAGCCGGGCAAATTGTAGCTAAGCTGCCATTAAGCTTATCTCCCGAAGGCACGGATAAAATGCAGGGTTTTGTTCACCCGGTTGGGATAGCAGGCCATGTAGAGCAGGCGACGATTGATTTTATCATCCGTGATTTTGATGAAGAAAAACTGGAAGACCATGCCCATGTGATTCGTGGGATTGCGGTTGAGGTTTTGAAAGATTATCCAAACTCATCATACACACTACAAGTTAAGCCGCAGTATCGCAACATGAAAAGTATGCTGGATAAAGATCCGAAAATTGTGGAGTACGGTATGGAAGCGATAAAGCGTGCGGGTATGGATGCCAAATTGTGCAGCATCCGGGGTGGTACCGACGGTTCACGCTTATCATTTATGGGATTGCCTTGTCCTAACATCTTCGCAGGTGAACATGCATTCCACGGCAAGCAGGAGTGGGTATCTGTACAGGATATGCAAAAAGCGGTAGAAACTATTTTGCATTTGTGTATGATTTGGGAAGAGAAAGCGTAAGTAGTCAATTTTACTATTTGTCATTGCGAGCGAAGCGCGGCAATCACGTAGTCTTGCCTTTCGAACAAGCAGAGCTACGAGATTGCTTCGTCGTTCCTCCTCGCAATGACAAATTTATTACTCCGCTAACAAATCATCTGTCAACTTATCAAATTCACTAACAAACCGGGTATAGTAATCGCCAGTCCCCGGGCCGCTAAAGCCGGTGTGGATCTTGCGCACGTTTCCTTGTTTATCAATAATGATCGTTGTTGGGAAGCCTTTAAAATCAGCCAGCATTGGTAAACTCTTTTGCGGGTCGCCATGGCTGGGTGTATAGCCGGTTATCAATATCGGGTACGGGATATTAAAATGTGTTTTTAGCTGCTGTAAAGCTTTTTTCGATTGCGCGAAATCGGTTGTGCGCTCATAAGCCAAACCAACTACTTCAACACCTTTTGGGTGATATTTTTGATAATAACCGCCGGTAATAAAAGCGGTTTCGTCCATACAATTAGGGCACCATGACCCCATCATTTGTACAATAACTACTTTGTTTTTAAAACGGGCATCACTTAAGGATACGGTATTGCCTTCGGTATCTTTAAAGGTAAAAGCAATGGTATTATAGCCGGGCTTTAATTCGGTTAACGAGTATGCATCCGGCAATTGCGCCTTCTCGTTGCGATAAGCCGCCCAATGGTCCAGGCCCGAGAAGCCTGCGTACATTTTGCCATCTGTTAAGGTGTTATCAGCATTTATTTTGGCGATAAATATAAACGCGTGCCCGCCATCAAAACATGATAAATATAAGCTGTCACCTTTAACCGTTCCTTCTAAATAGCGGTCGTCACCGGTAGTAGTTAAAAATGTGCCGGTAACATTATTGCCGGTTTGTTTAAACTCGCCAACGGTAGTATCACGGTGGGCGCCATCGCCAAAAATAGCGGTCCACCTGCCTGCAACGTTTAATGTTGAAGTATAACCGGGAGCAAAAAAGCGCCAGTTGGTATTAGGTGTAGCGTTAAATGACAGCGAATATTGTTTATCAGCCGAGTGTTTTATCCAGTTGCCTTGCAGGTTACCACCAACCAACTTCAGTTTAAATTCCGAATCGAACAAAGGCATATGTATAAACACCGAGTCGCTGATAACTTTTACATCGGTTACTTTCAGCCGTTCGCCAGCATTTATAATAGCTATTTGTGGTTGCCCGGCTACATTGCTTACTTCAAAATTAAAAGGAAGATCGTGCCCTGATTTATTGGTGATTGCACCACGCCAAATTCCGGGT
>Ga0302224_10000773_pt1 | contig 14974 bp, 4 predicted proteins | sample II_Palsa_E3_1_FD_193520 | JGI IMG/M metagenome (GOLD analysis project Ga0302224, IMG submission 193520) | Peat permafrost microbial communities from Stordalen Mire near Abisko, Sweden - II_Palsa_E3_1 | ecosystem: Environmental > Terrestrial > Soil > Palsa > Peat permafrost | place: Sweden... | reverse complement strand
AAGTTAATAAAATTAATTAAGAATAAAGTCGAAATAATTATTTTTTAATTTATATTCGAAGTATTTATAATAATTATTATATTAGTATAAATAATACTTTTATTAATTTTATTTAATTTAAAAAATTTAATTAAAGAATTATCTTTAATAAATATAAAAATTCAAGATTATAAAATTTATTAAATTAATTATAATTATAAAAAACTATAATAATAATACTTTAAAAAACTTAAAAATATTTTAAAAAATCAAAATTATTAAAATAATAATTAAATTAATATTTTTAAATAAATTTTATATAAAAAAGTTTTATAAATATAAAAAATATATTAAGAATAAAGAAGATAAAAAACAATAAATAAAATATATTAAATAATATTAAAATAATAAACTATTATAATATAATAATTATATTTATAAAATAAATATAAATTAATTATAAATAAAGATATAAAACTTATTATTTATATATTTATTAAGCTTATAATTTATTATTATAAAAGAGATTATTATATATAATAAAATAAATTATTAAAGAATTATTAAAGAAATTTTTTTTTAAATATTATATATATAATTACTTGATTTTAAACGAGATTTATATTAAGCACTAAAGTTAATAATATTTTATAAACTTTAAAAATTAAATTTTTAAAATATTTTTTATAATTTTTTATTAATAATTTAAATAAAATAAAAAATAATTTAAAAAATATAATATTTTTAATATATTAAAAAAACTTATAAATTAAATATATAATTATAAAAAATAATTATTAATTTTTATATATAATAATATATAATTTATAAAAAAAATTATATTAAAATAATATTTTTAATTAAATTTAAATTATAAAATTTTAATATTTTTATTAATTAATTTTTTTTAAAATAATAATTAATAATTTTTTTTTATATATATTTAAAATTTTAATTATAATTATTATATATTTTTTTATTTTTTTATTTTTTTATATAATAAATTTATAAATTTATAAATATTTTTAAAATTATAAAATATATAATTTATAAATAAAGATTATAAATTAAAATATTAAATTAAAATTTAAAATTTAAAGAATAAAGTATAAGAATATAAATTATAAACTATTATTATATAATTTATAAATATAAAATATATATTTAATATAAATTATAAAAAATTATTAATTAGTTTTTTAATTATTTTAAATTAAGAACTTATACTTAAATACTCGTATATTACTTTATTAATTATATTTTTTATAATTTTAAAGTTTTATTTTTTTTATTATTTTTTTCTTTAAATTTTAATTAATTAATTATTTAAATTATTCTTTAATTATTATTTTTTAATAATTTATTATTTTTTTATTATTATTTAATTTTATAATTTTTTATATAATTAAAATTTAATATTTAAATATTTTTTACTTTTAATAATAATTTATTAATTAAAGTTATGACGGCGCTAGCTGGGGATATCGGTCACATGACCAGTTTTGGGTCTGGTTTCACCAGCTGACCTGGCGCAGTAGCTGTTTCGTCGTCTTCTCCTTAACTTTCCTCTCTTTCAGCTTCTTCTCTTCTTTCCTCCCCAGCTTAGTATTTTTAATATAACTAGATTCTACTAAACTACGTGCTTTTTGACCGTTACGGTAATCCCGCCGTTATATAATACTAAGCTCAATAATGCCGGCCTGCAGAGACGACTAGTATATTCCCTTAGCAAAGGATCCTGATAATATCCTTGGAATACAATAATAGAATTCCGTATTTGACGCTCGACGTGGGACGTTATAAGTAGTTGGTTTCTAGTCCTACCGACTTAAAATAAAGCAAGACGACAGTCGGTCCTCTGCCGACTTAAAATAAAAAAGCACGTCCTCTACGACTTAGTTGACCTCGGAGTTCGACCCTTAACTAGAGTAGACGACGTTCCCTCGATACTGACGAGAGCAAAAGAACCGGCATCTTTTAAAAATCGATCGTCTCCCGATTTAAAACAAGGAGCACGACAAAATACGACTCCTGCTCGCCGTATATCAGAAGCTCGACTGGCAGAACTTATTCGTGAGTCTAAGCAAAAATTAGCTCTTCAAGAATCGTCGTTATACCGGCACCCGTCATTATATCGAATACCCTCTTACCCGGGTTCTCCTCAACGGGTATCCCCTATTCAACGACCTCCTTCCCGCCCCCGACGACGACGACTCGGACGATTCAGACGACCCCTCTGCCTCCGGGCCCTCCTGCCCCCCTACAAATAACAAAAAAGAGCTCTTAGGCTCTAAGGAGGACGGGAATAGCTCTGGAGCTAACGAGACGAGCTCTGAAGTCGACAAAACGAGCTTAGGGGACAAGACCGGCTCCAGGATTAACGTCGAATTAGGCTCTGAAGTCGATACTGGCTCTGAAGCTAAAGACTTGGATTCAGAGACAGGTTCTGAGGTCGTCGAATTAAAATCTAAAGTCGATACTGGTTCTAAGGCTAGCTCTGGAGACTTGGATTCAGCCGACAAAGACTTGGATTCTGCCGACGGGAGTCTGGATTTGGAGGAAGATCTAGATTCGGAGGGTAGCTTGGATTTTGACGGAGATGGCTATTAGTCGGGGAGCAACGATTAAACTATCCGTTTTAAGAATTTCGTTAAAATTCTATTCCTTTTATAAAGTAGTATGCCTAAATAAGGGCATTTGGTGGCTTAGGAGGGGGTGATGTGACGGCGCTAGCTAGGGATATTGGTTATATAATTAGTTTTGGGTCTGGTTTTACTAGCTGACCTGGCGTAGTGGCTGTTTTGTCGTCTTCTCTTTAATTTTCCTCTCTTTTAGTTTTTTTTCTTCTTTCCTCCTTAGCTTAGTATTTTTAATATAACTGGATTCTATTAAACTATATATCTTTCGATTATTATAATAATCTTGTCGTTATAAAAATAATTATTATATTAATTAATATTATAATTAATAATTTTATTTATTTAATCACGTATTTATTATTTATTATATATTTTTTTTATATTTATAATAATTAAATTTTAAAATTAAAATATTATTTTTATATTAAAATTAAATAATTTAATATATAATTATTATTCTTTTAAATTTAATTATATTTTTTAATTTATAAATTAATCTTTTTATTAAATATTTTTATTTTTTAAAATTATTTTTATTTTATAACTTTTAAATTATTTTTTATATATTATTAATATTTATAAAAAAAAATTTAATTTAATATTAGATTTTTTTAATTAAATTAAAGTTAAAAAAAATTAATTAAATTTATAAAAAAAAATTTAAATTAATAAAATAAATTAATTAAATTTTTATAAATTTTTTTTTATTATTTTAAAAAAATAACGAGTTTAAGAATTTAATTTAAATATACTTTATTATAATTTTTTTTTTTAGTTAATTAAATAAATAAAAACTTTTAATTATATTTAATTATTTTTTATATTATTATATTTATTTTTTTACTTTAATATATTAATTAAATATAATTTAAATAATTTTTTTAATTAATAAATTATTTATATATATATATTTTTAGTTTTAAATATAATTTTATTATTTTTTAGTTTATTATACTTTATTAATAATATTTTTTTATAAATATAAAATAATAAATAATTTATTCTTTAAAAATAAAAAATTATTTATATATTTTTATATAACGATAAATTATAATAACGAAAGTCTCTAATTAAAGCTTAATCTTAATATATATTTATAACTTTATATAATTTATTTAAAACTTTAAAATAAACTAAAAAATATACTTAATATTTATTTTTTTAAAAATAATTAATTTATTAACTTTTCTCTTACAAGTCGTTCGGGAAGTATAAGCCTTAACGATACTGAATAATAGAGCGGCTAAGGCTTGTTTTTTTGACTATATAGCTGTAGCTAGTACCCTCTTAGCATAAAGTACGAACGATAGCTCGAACGGAAGTCTTTTAGTTCTCGTTTAGGTTGTAGGACCTTAAAACGCCCGGGGAGAGGATAATTAAAGAGTCTAAAGAGTCTGCTATAATTATATTTAATTAATTGAATTAATTATATGGGGATTAATTAAAAAAATAGGTGGTTGTGGGTAAAGAAGCGGTGAGGTGGGTGATTTAAGGTGGGGTAGTCACATGTTCGCTTAGGTGTACGACGAACAATGGCACGAGCTCTTACAGGGTCCAAGCGGGCAGGATAGCGTGCCGTGCTCCTAACCTAGGGGCTAACTTGGGCTAGGCAGACTGCAGGAAAACTTTACAACGCAAATGCACCACATTACTGTAATTGATGAGAGGGGTATAGATTTTGCCTAGCATTTTTGGCATGGCTCGTGAGAAATTAGATTATTAGAAGTAGAGCTGGTTAGAAAATAAAGAGAATAATCTGCCTCATGAGCAATTAGTGAGCGAAATATGCGGACTTTGGATAAATCATGCTTGTTTTTGGCCTTCATTATTGAGGCTTTTTTTTTCATGCCCTCTTCCCTCTGCCCTATCGCAGACGACCAGATGGCCGCAGGGCGTTAGGCACCTGTCTCCACACTTCGAAGCGCCACTCTAGGGCGCCTGCAAGAAGGCCTAACATCGGGAGCTCAGCATCGCTCTGGATGGCCAGATAGCAATACTCTGTTTCATGTTTCACTAGCCCAACATGCTGGCCTGATCGCTCCGTTTGCGTATTGCGGCTATTATATAGCCCTGAGTCGTACACAAGACAATGATCCACAACTTGCCCCACCTGCATGATAGATGGTAAATGGAATCTCAGTCTCAGATCCCACCAACAGGCGCCAGACTCAACACATGTCAAGGGAATCCACATTCTATTATGTCATCTGAGAAAGAGGCGGCACCAGAGACAGTTCCCGAGCTTGATACTTTCACATTTGCACCTTTGTTCAGCGATAAATCCTTCGCCTATCCGAATTTCCCCCGAGGCCAGTGCGGCCTTCTGAACAACAACTTCCAGGTTCCGCAACAGACTTCAAATCCACCGGACAACCTAAGCTGGCCAGATTTTGAGCTCGACCAAGCTTTCCCGAAATCTCTGGATGAAAATCAGGTGGGGAACATTCCTTTTCCCCTCTACGATGATTCATACACGAACAGCATCGGCGGCGGCGTTGGCCTCCCAAGTGTCGTACAATCCGGGGCGTTCGACAACTGGGTCCTCGACCAGCGATTGTTCGCCCCTGATTCTGGCCACAATGTTCCTTCGGGTGAAGATGGGCCAGAACCGTTTGATCTGAATGATATTCTTGGCGGCTTCTCCAACACCACTCGCATAAACAGTGTGATTCCTCCAAACCTCCACGGCAACATCGCTGTCAGCGGTGTGGAGTTACCTTTACCAGATGCGTTCTGCCCTATTGGCCAAGACCTACCTCCGGAATTCTGGGAAATGGGTCCCCTTCCCTCCTCGATCCTCCAGGAGACGGAAGTCACCTCTGCAGGTGTTACCTTCAATCCAGCTTTCGGAAGACCAGCCCCATTGACATTTGGGGATGAACACCATGCAGAGTTCAGTTCGAGTGGTACAAGATCAACCCCGAGTACTGATATCAGTGCTTCAATGAGTGGGATACCAAGTACGCCGCAGTCGGGAGAATCGCGGATATCAGAGAATATCGACCACGATATGAACTACTGCGGCACTCAGAGCAATAAACCGCCTCGCCCACTAACCTTTATACTCAATGTCTCTCGATGCAAAGAAGACACCGGAAGACCCTCAAATTCACCTTATACACTCCAGAGTGGATTAGGCCAGTTCCACACTGGTAGAGTTCGAAAACAATTCTCGAAGGACCGGCGGAAAGAGATTGCTGTTACCCGTGGAGTTGGCGCATGCTTTCCTTGCCGGATGTTCCACGTAACGGTAAGTGTTGTATGGTGCTAGGGTGGAGATTGAGAGGCAATCTTTGACTTTTCTTGAATAGTGCCGGCCAAATGAGGTCACCGGTGTTTGCATGAGATGTTCAACACGCGGCGTTTCACTGCATGGCCTTTGCTTCAGGCTTGATATGACCGACTGTTTATTCTACAGGAAAGGTATGCCTATCTTGAATCAAAAGCCATATGTCTGGGAGGGATGCAGTTTTTGACGCACTTTTAGGCTCCGCGATCCAATCGGGCGCCTGGCAAAATGATCTGGATTGGTCGGAGTCAAAGACAGTCACTCTTACACTCTGTATGCCGCAGATTCCTGGTGCTCCGCAGATATCCGTCAACTGCCGTCCATTTCGACCTGGGCTAGGGGATAGACTAGAGGACTATGTCCGTGGAGAGGTGATCGGCGAGAAGTTACCGAGTCCAGCATATGCAGCATGCGATACCCAAGCTCTTTCAAAGGAGATTCGATCCAAAGCAAGAATCTCGGGCAGGGCTTATGTGGATGTCATGGAAAAGGAAAATTCATCGGCGTTCGGGGTGAAGATTTTACGAGGAGCATTCACGTTTGCGGTGAGTCCGTTCGAGCAACAACCAGTGAGGATCGCGAATTAATCACTTCACCTAGAATGAACATCCTCAGAGCATTCTCAACGCCGCATTGGACCTGTGGTCCTGTAGCAGAATGAACGCCTATGACAGATCACTGATTTCAGAGGAAACACTTGGCCAGGAAAAAGTCTCCGATCCTTCGTCCCCTTTTTTCGATATAGTTCCAATTCCTCCTAAACTCGATTATCAATGCGACATGGTGGGTATTAAGTGGCAGAACTCCCTTGCAGAACTCTTGATGAAAGTGCTGTGGAAAAAACTGTTAAAGAAATCTCGAGACGACTGGCTTGAGGTTTTTCTAGTGGTATTTGTCATGCTCAACAACGTAGAATTTGTCTATGGCGTCAGCAAGGAATTATCTGAGCAGTACAGTCAACATGCTGTAGGTTGGACTACAGCCTGGAAGCCAAGTCGGTGAAAAAATACGCTAATTTTCTAAGCAGGAAGATAGCTCTCGAATTCAACAGACTCTATCAACCTACTTGGAAAGATGGAATTGGTCAGCTAAACACCTACTACATGTCTACAAAACATATTTCAAGGGACGCTATCCTTTCTCCGATTCGGAGCTCCTTGCCATAGCGAAGCGCCAGTACCCCACTGAGGCAACAAAGGAATTGGTTGAATACTTCTCGAGAGCTCGAGGTGAGTTCGAACCTCGACCAACATACGAGAATTCTCCCTAGATAGTATATAATTAATGTCTAACATTTCGTCAGAAGCCAATTCATTTCAAAGTCACGACCAGAAGGCGCACAATGACTTTAATTACGAGTTGTTTTGGAGCCGTGAGCTTTTTACGAAGCTTGACAAATGTGTACGATATTGAAATCGCTCACCCTTGGTGGCTTCAGTTCCAGAGAAAGATTATGAGTATATGTCAAATTATGATTCAATACACAAAAATAATCTGAATCTGCCTGGGCATCCACCAAATTGTGAGAAGCCCGCGGAATGGCCGCCAAAATATCCAAGTATCATTTTGACAAATATTCATTTCACCTGGCTTGAGTTTATTCCGGCAGGTAATAATGACCAACTGTCAGTTGGATATTACGTGTCCCCTTCTCCATTAGTATTAGCTATTCTAAATAGGGATTAGGTTAGTTCAGCTATATTTAAGGTCCCGGAACGGCCACTTACTTTGCTCCTTAAACAACTTTATAAGGGGTATTAAAACCCTTATATTTCAAGCTTTATCACATGCTTATTAAACTACTTTAGCTATAACTATTAGTTATAAGCCCGGCTTTACTCTAATTATATATTTACGAGCTTTTATTATAACTAGCTTATAATTAAAGTAACTTATTAATATTATTCGGAATTAAATCGACTTTTTTGAACTAAAAATATAATTATTAATTATTACTCGACTTTAAAATAATTTATTTAAATTAATTATAGTTTTTATATTTTATCTTTATTTAAAATAATATTCTTAAATAACTTTAAACTTTATTTAAGCTTTAAATATTAAAACGACTTTATATATATTATTATAATTATATTTTTAAAAGTAATTATAATTATTTTAATTATATTAAAAAAAGAAAAAAATTAAATTTTATAAATTAAAATAATTAAAATAATAATAAAAAATCTTTAAGATTATATTAATTTTTTTATTTTTTTTAATTTAATTAAAAAAGTTAAAAAAATTTATAAAATTTATATTTATAATAATTAAATTAATTAATATATTTATTAATAATTTTATATTTTTATTTAATACTTTAAATAATATCTTAATTAAAGAATTTATTATTTTTAATTTTTTTATTATATTTAAATAAAATTATTTTTAAATATTTTAAAGTCTTTATTTATATAAATTTAAGACTTATAATTTAAAGATTAAATTTATAAATAAGTTTTAAGTTAAAGTTTAATAAATAATTAATTATAAAAATCTTTAATATATTTATAAATATAATATAATTTAAGAAATATTTAAAAAACTTAAATATTATTTTATTTTTTTTAATAAAGTATATTAAAATAAAATTAATTAAATTTAATTATATATAATATAATAATTAAAACAAAAAATAATTATAATAATATAATTATTAAAACTTAAATTAATTTATAATAAAATAATTAAATTTAAATTATTTAAAGTTTAAAGACTTTATATTTATTATATCTTTATTTTAATTATAACTAAAATTAATTTTAGTTTTTTATATAATTAAAATTATTAATTATTTTAATTTATTAAAAAATTTTTATAAAAACCCGAGTTTAGAAATATAATTTAAAAGTTTAAAGAATTAAAGTATTTTTAAAAGTCTTAAAAATTAATTTTAATATATTATAAAATATTTATAATTTTTTTTAAAGTAAAAATTTAAATAAAAATTTTATTTTTTTAATAAATTATTTTTATAATAAGACTTATTTTTATTTATAATATTATTATTTAATTAAATAAATAAAAATATTTAAAAAAAAATTAATAATATTTTAATTATTATAATTTTAATTAATAAATAATTTTATTATATTTAATATAATTAAAATAATATTAAAAATATTAAAATATTTAATTTTTTTAAATATAATAAAACTTTTAAGAATATTAAAATTAATTAAAGACTTAAAATTTATTTTTATAATTTATATTATTTTAATTAAATTAATTATAATAAAAATTTTTAATATTTTTAATAATTTTAAAATTATAATAAAATTTAATTATTATTTTAAGTATAATATTTTCTTTAATTTAAGCTTTATTTATAATATAAGAAATTCTAAATTATATTTTAATTTTAATTTATTTTAATTTATTCAAAAAAATAAAAATAAAATATTTTTATTAATAATATTATAATTTTTATTCTTTTATATAAAATTATAAAATTTATTATTTAAATTAAAGAATTCTTAAATAATTAAATTATTATAATATAAAATATTTTTTATATTTTATTATTTTATATATTTATAATATTTTTTAAATTCTTAAACTAATATAAAATCTTTTAAAATAATTAATTAAATATCTTTAAATAAAAAAATTTAAATAAAAATTATTATTATTAAATTAATACTTTTATATAATATAATTAATAAATCTTAAAATATATTAAAAATTTAATTTTAAAATAATTAAATATAAAAGATTTTTTTTATTATATTTATTAATTTTAAAGTTTATTTTTCACGTGTTTTTAAATTAATTAATAAAAATATATTAAATTAATAATATAAAATAATAAATTATTTATACTTTAAAGTATTAAAATATTTAATAAATTTATATTAAAGTATATTAATTATAATTTTAATATTTTTAGATCTAAAATATAAAAAATATTATTTTAATAATATTAAAAATATTTTATATTATTATTTAATATTTTATTATTTTATATTATTTTAAAAAATTATATTAAAATTTAATTAATATAAATAATAAAATAAAAAATAAAAATTATTTATTATACTTTATTTATTTAATAAATTATATATATTTTATATATTATTTATTAAAAATAAAAAAATAATATTTTTTTTATTTTAAATATATAATAAATTATATTAAAAAATATTATAATTTAAAAATTAAAAATTTTTATAAAAATAAAAAATTTATTATTTAATATTTTAATAAATTTAAAATTAAAAAAAAATTTAATTTTTAAAAACTTATTTTTATATATATAAACTTAAAATAAAAATATTAAAAAATTTAAAAAAAATAATTATAAATTATAATAAAAATATATAAACTATAATTAATTTAAAGTTTTATAATTTAAAATATATTTTATAAATCTTTTACGCGTTTTTTAAAATAATTTATATTAATCGATTATATAAAATAATATTTTAAAAATTTAATTTTTAAACTTATTTTAAATTATTTTATATTATATAATTATCGAATATATTCTTTTATTAAAAATTAATTAAAGCTCGAATAATACTTTAATTATTATATTTATATTAAATATTATATTAAATATAAAAATAATAATATTTATTAAATTTAAATTTTAAAATTAAAAATTATTATTTTAATAAAAAAATATAATCTTTAATATTATAAAATAATATAATTTAAATAATAATTAATTAAAAATATTAATTAAAGTCTTTAAAGTTTTTATATTAAATTTTAAAAAAAAATTATTAATAATTAAAAAACTTTATTATTATTAATATTTTTTTTACTTTTTTCTTTAATTTAAAAATATTTTTTAAATTATTTTTTATTTTTAAAAATACTTTTAAATTTAAATAAATTTTAATTATTATATTAATTATATAATTAAATTAATTATTAAAAAAATAACTTAAAAACTTTTTTTAATATATAAATTATTTTTAATTTTTTTTATATATAATATAATTATTAATTAATTAATAATTATAAATCTTTATTAAAGAATATTAAATATTAAAATAAGTTTAATATTAATCTTAAAATTAATAAAGTAATATAATTAAATAAACTCACGTGATTCTCTTCGAGAATATTATTTTATAATTTTTATTTTATTATTTATTAAATTATTTTATAAATTTATTTTACTTAAATAAAAAATATATAAAAAAATTAATAAAAGTATTATAACTTTAAATATTATAAAAAAAAATATAATTATAATATAATATTTATATTTAAATATTTTTTTTTAAATTTTATTATAAAATTAATTTTAAGATTTTATATATTATTTTTAATTAAAATAATTTATAAAGAGTTTTAATTATAAATTTATAATTTATTTATTTTATTAAAAAAAGTTTTATAAACTAGAAACTTATTTATATAAAACTTAATTTAAAAAAAAATAAAAAATTAAGTTTATAATTTATAAAAAATTTTAATAAAATTATTTTTAAAGTATTATAAAAGGGCGTGCTTTATTATATTTATTTTTAATATTTTAGTTAGTTTCAAGAAAGTCTTGTTATAATAGCGTAAAGAATATTACGTAATTATTAAAGCTTAAGATATAAAGACTAGTCTTTAATATAGTTTATAAAAGAACTTAATACTTCTTTATTTATTAATTATAGTTTAGTCTTTTTTAGTTTTGAGCTTCTTTATTATTATTACACGTTTACGTTAAGTTATTATTTTATAGTTTTGAGATTATATAGTTTTAAGTTATTTTTATAAGATTTCACTTATTATTATATCTTTCCTTTTATAATATATATATAATAATATTTATTATAAAAATATTTAAAGTATTTATAATTATTATAATTTATTTTAATTTTAATATTTATTAGTTTAATATAATTAATATATTTTATAATATTTTTTTAAATAAAAATATATATATTTAATATTTTAATAATTTTTAAGTCTTTAATTCTTGTCTTAAACTAATTTATATTCTTTATAACTTACTTAAATTATTTTTATTATAATATAATTTAATATATAAATATTTTTAAAACTTAAATTTTATTTTTATTTTTATTTATTTTTATTTATTTATAAATATTAAATTAATTATATTATTAAGAATTTTATATTTAATTCTTTAAAGTATTTAAAATATAAAAAATAAATAAATTAAAGTAATTTTTTAAAATTCGAATAATTTATAATTAAAATATTTATATTATAAAAATTTATAATTAATTTAAATATTTTAATTTATTTATTTAATATTTAAAGACTTTAATAATAACTCTTTTATTTAATCTTTATATTAAAGTTATTATAAAGAAAAAAATCTTTTAATATTTTTAATTTATTAATTCTTTAATATATTTAACTTTAATTATATATTTTAATATTATATTTTATATAAAAATCTTAACTTAAAATCTTAAAAACTTTAATTTATAATATTTAATAATTAATTATCGTTATATTAATTATTTTAAAGACATTAAATATCTTATATTAAAATATAATAAAATTATTATTTTATTATTAATATTTAATATAATTAATAACTTTAAAGACTTTTTTAATAAATATATTTTTATAATAATTAATAATATTATTTTTATTAATAATATTTAAACTTATAAAAATATTAAAAAAATAATATTTATATTATTTAATAAAATATTTAATTAATTAAATTATTTATAATTAATTATTATTATTAAAATTATTAAAATTAAACTTTTTATTATAATTTATTTAATTTTTTAAATTTTTTAATAAAGATATTTCTTTAATAATATTAATTTAAATATTAATTAAAACTTAATTACTTTATATTATAATTTTTAAATTATTAATTTCTTTATTAAAGATTTTTTTAAGTTTATTATTAAGCTTAAATATATTAATATTTAATAATCTTAAATATAATAAAAAGTTATAAATAAGAATATTTAAATAAAATAAAAATTTATATTTAAAATAATCATTAATAAATTTATAAATTTTTTTATTAATTAAAAATATTATAATTTTGTTAAAATAATTAATATAATTAATATTAAAAATTATATTTTTATTAATTTAAAAAATTATAAGACTTTAGTTTTTAAATTTAAAAAAGAAATATAATATATTTTATAATATTTAATATATTTAAAATAATTTTTAAAAATAATTATTAATAAACAAGAATTTTTTAAACTTTTATTTTTAATAAATATAAAGTTATTATTAAAATTATATATATATATAATTTATTCTTTAATTTTTTTTTTATATTTTTTTTTATTATTATATTTATATATATATAATTATAATTTTTTTTTATTTTATATTAAGACTTTTAAGTATTTTATTAATTAAAGAACAAGAATAAAACTTATAATAATTATAAATTTATTAATATTTTATTTATTGTCGATAATAATTTTAAATTATTTTTATTAATTCTTATTATATAATTTAATATATTTTTATTATTATAATAAAATAATTAAATAATTTTATTATTAAATAAATTTTTATCGTTAATTTATTTTTATTATTAATCTTTAAATAAATTTAATTTATATTTTTATTAAATTTTATAAATATAATTTTAAATAATTTTTATTTCTTATAATAATAATAAAGTTAAAACAATAAAATTATTTAGTTTATAGATCTTTAATTCTCGTAATACTTTTAATTTAATATTTTAGCTATAATTAAATACTTTTAAAGAATAATAAACTTATATATTATTTAAAATATAAAATAAAGCAAGATTACTTACTTTAAAATAGTTTTAAGGTTTAAGTCCTGCTATTTATAATAAAACCTAAAGGGGTTTATTAATTGGATATCACGTGTTCCCTTCTCTATTAATATTAGCTATTCTAAATAGGGATTAGGTTAGTTTAGCTATATTTAAGGTCCCGGAACACTTACTTTACTCCTTAAACAACTTCATGAGGAATATCAAAACCCTCATATTTCAAGCTTCACCACATGCTTGTTGAACTGCTTTAACTGCAACTGTCACTAACCTAAAGGGAAACACTAGAAGTCAATTTTTATTTTCATTACTTTGTTAACGGTCTTCTTCTCTTTTCTCGCCGCCCTTCTCCTCCTTCCTCCACCGCCTCCCTGTCCCCCATTTCTATTTACTCCTTCTCTCCCCAATATAGTCGGGGGGGACAAGGGAGCACGAGAGGAAGGTCGAGAAGGAAAGAGAGGAAGGTATGAAAGAGAGTTATTGTAAAAGAAGATCTATAAAAAAATTAACTTTCCGACATTAGAAATGCTAATTTATGACGATTTATTCGTTTTGTTGTAATATTCTGCCGTACGATTGTATTCACAACATCTGCGGACTGTGACACATGCCGTATTAGGAAACCGGTGAATGCGCGGGGTAAGACCAGCGCATGCTAACAACCTAACTCTCACACCGGCATGATGATATCGTAGCCATTATCCAATGAAATATGAGCCAATGACTCGTTCGTCCCGACCCTTAGCGGCCCCACGAACACATGACCGTCAAAGTCCCAGGGAGGAACGTACCTTCCCGAACGTGCTCGACCTGTATATAAATAGGAATTTCCTCTGTTGGTCTGTTTTTCCACCTGTTTCTTTCACTCACATAAATCATTAATTGATCGTTGAATTTGCACAAACCGGGGAAACCCCCGAAAACTGCTAATCAATCGACAGTCACCTTGGAGCAATGCGCGTCAGGTTAGCAACAACCCGAGACCTGCACCGTCTCACGGAGATCACCACGAGTTCACTGATCGACGATCCGACCTACGACTATCTCAATCCCCATCGTGTAGAGTATCCCGAAGATAACTCAACATGGATGCGGTTGAGGCTCGAGAAGCATCTGTATGACCGACGTTCAACGTTCTTGGTTGTGGAGCTTGATGGGAGTGAGATTGAGAGCAACACCAGCTCGTTGAAGACTAGGGGTCCGGCTTCCGTTATCATTTCTTACGGGATCTGGGTAAGAATGGGTGATGATGCGGCTGCAAAGGGGAGATTCCGAGAGAAGAATACGTGGTTGAACACTCTCGACTGTAAGTCTCTTAATCGAGCTGAATTTCATTTCATATTTTCCGTGAAA